>Ga0134128_10000328_pt1 | contig 66585 bp, 59 predicted proteins | sample KB31754_FD_96462 | JGI IMG/M metagenome (GOLD analysis project Ga0134128, IMG submission 96462) | Terrestrial soil microbial communities with excess Nitrogen fertilizer from Kellogg Biological Station, Michigan, USA - KB3-175-4 | ecosystem: Environmental > Terrestrial > Soil > Unclassified ... | reverse complement strand
TGGTGCCGCCGCCGCCAAAGCCGCCGCCGGAAAATCCGCCGCCGCCGAATCCGCCACCGCCACCGTCGAAGCCGCTGAAACCTCCTGCCGCACCATCGCTTGCCGAAGTCGGTGCAGGCGGCGTCGATACAAAGGTGCTCGCACAAGTGCGCATGCCGTCACCGAGATCATTGACGAAATTGGTCGAAGAAAAAGTAAAGTTGGGTGTTCCCCAATCGGACGGCTCATACCAGTCCGGCGGCTGCGTCAGCAGATCGTGGAACGAATTGGCCCATTGATCTGCCGCTCCCAATACCATCGCATAAGGCAACAATCTGCCGAAAATGGTCGGATCATCTTTGGCTAAAACTCGAATCCGGTCTTTCTCCGCTTTTTGAACGAACCGCTTGAATCCCACTGCTTGGCGGCAAGCGTCGACTCCTTTGGTCGTCCGTGCCGGCATGGCAGACGAAGAAAGCAGAATGATCAGTCCGCTGATGCCGACACCAACTGCCCAGGCTGCCGACAAAAAGAAGGATGCCACGCCGACGAACATGACGACGGTGCCGATGGTTTGATAGAGCAGCCGGCACTTCTCGGGATCGGTCACAAAATAATGATTGTCCGTCAGCGAGCTGTAAATCTGATTGCGCAGACTCGGCAGGTACGAGTAAAAGTTGTATTTCAAATCAGAAAGCCGCACGCTCTGTCCAGTGGCGAACACTCCGATGAGGAATGTCTGCTCGAAGGGCTTCAACGCAGTGGCATTGGCCGGAGGATCAGTCTTCGTGAATTGATAATCGGTATTTGAAAAGAAAAAGACGTTCGTTTTCAATTGTTTGATCTTGAGATACCCACGCGATGCCAGATCGACAAGAGTCGAGACTATATCAGCCATGTCGCAGCTTTCGTCTATCAGCGTGCCGACCTCGGCCGGAGACAGCTCTTTAGGCGGGTTCCAGCCAACACCAGCCAGATAAGCATTGGCCGGATCGCGGCCGTTTACCCACCAATTGGTCAAGACGAGCGCCAGCACCAGCCATGGCGTGAATAGGGCCGGCCACCAGTCCATAAGCCACCACATAAGCTCGCTCGTATCATCGATCGTCACGCTGCCTTTGGGCAAACGCAGCACAAAGGTAAGTCCTTGCATCGCCGCCAAGTCGCTGGTTTGGAAACTGACCTGATTGTCACCGATGGAGAAAGTGCCTTCTTCTCTTGACCCTTGCGAACCGCGGAAGCACTTAGCCTTCACATCCGACGCGCTGACGCCGGCGGGCAAAATGAACTCGGCCGTCGCCCGTTCGATCGGGAAAGGCGTCTCGTTGCCGGTGGCGTTCCAGTAAACTTCCGGCTGATTGTCGAAGAAGTTGATCGCCCGCGCGACCAGATAATGGATTTTATAAGTGTGCTTGCCTGTGATCAGCCTGTCGCCGTCGCCGATCTTAATTATCAAATTGTTGAATTCAGTCGATTGCGAGTAAGTGGCCGCGGCACCATCGGCGGTGACAGCAGTCACTCGTGTGGGCGTTTTATAAGTGCCTCGCTTGGTCTGATATTTGACGGGGATGGTTCGGCGAATGCCATGCCGCATCTCGTCGCCGAAGTCCATGACAATAGTTTCGCTGACGTCAAGCCGACCGTCTTTGGTGATAAAAACACGGCTGTCGAAATGCCGGATGATCTGCTCCGCGTGCGCGGCCGTGGCAATTAAGAAAACAAAGGCAACTGCCGTGAAAGCGGCAAGGGCGGGCTTGAGAAAGGAACGTCCGATCAAGATGATTGCTACGCTTTTTGTCCGCCTGATGGGCACACTGGTATTATATCCAATGATAGACCCACGCCGGAGGTTCTCATGTTTCCCTCGATGCTCGCAATCATAATCGGCGCCGTTGTCGTGGCCCTGCTGGTTATCGGTGTGTACAACAGCCTGGTGGGCAAGCGGCAGGAAGTTCAGGAAAGCTGGTCTGCAATTGAGACAGAGCTTCGCCGGCGTTATGACTTGATTCCCAACCTGGTCGAGACGGTTAAAGGCTACGCCGGCCACGAACACGATACCTTGAAAGATGTAATCGCTGCCCGCAATGCCGCCGTCACCCAAGGACCGATCGACCAGCAGGTGGCTTCGCAAAACAACCTGACGGCCGCGCTCGGGCGATTAATGGTATTGAGTGAAAATTATCCTCAGCTGAAAGCCAATGAGAATTTTATGCAATTGCAAAATGAGCTCAATGAAACCGAGACTCGCATATCGCAGGCGCGGCGGTTTTACAATGCCAACGTCAAGGAATTCAACACCCTTTGCCAGTCATTTCCCAGCGTGCTTATTGCCTCGAGCTTTGGATTCCGCCCGCAACCATATTTCGGCATCGACAATGCGGCTGCTTACGAACCGGTTCAAGTCAGCTTCAACAAAGGTACAACCGGCACCGCCGATGGTGCGACGATCAAACTGCCGGAAACGCAACAGGATAAACGATAGCTCTAAAGAACGTTAATCGCCAGCGCCGCACAGGCTTCTTCCACGGACGAGCGATTTTTCTGGCAATGACGCAAGATGCGATAAGCTTCCTCATGATTCAAACGATGCTCGCGCACCAGAGGCTGGCATCTTTTCGCGGCATCGAGCGTCGCTCGTTCGATTTTGCCGGCAGCCACAAGAATGGTGCCAACGTCGCCGCCATGCTTCTTGCGCACACCTTCAGCGGTGGCTACATCGTTTTCCGTCACGATGCCTGCTTGCTGAATAAGCTGAATTACCAGGCGAATAAATTCGCGCGGGTCGATGCCCGCGTCTTGCTTGATTACCGGCACGTTCGACAATGAGTCGTTGTTAGGATACTTGGCACGACAGGCGTTGATGATGTCATCATCGAGCACGCCGCCGGATTCGGCAGCCATGCGCAAAGCTTCGATCGCGGCTCCGTTGGAAACCAGTCCCTTTCGCACCAATTCCTGTAGTTTCAGTGCCGCATCGACACACGGCTCAGGCAGGATGCCCGCCTCGACAAACAAGTGCCCGAGCAATAAGTTTCTCTGTCCTTTGTCCAGCATCTGAATGAAGTTATTCATTTGCGTCGGACTCGGGGCACCCGACGGCTGCGCCGGTGCCGGCTGCTGATAGATAGGCATGGGTGCCGGTGTCATCTGTGGATAATTCTGCTGAGCATTCGGATAGCCGGGGGTATACGGCTGCCCGGGCACGAAAGCCGGCTGCGGCGGCATGCCGTGTGGTGGCATTCCCTGCGGTGGCATTCCCTGCGGCGGCATTCCCTGCGGCGGCATTCCCTGCGGCGGCATTCCCTGTGGCGGCATTCCCTGCGGCGGCATTCCCTGCGGCGGCATTCCTTGTGGTGGCATTCCCTGCGGCGGCATTCCCTGCGGCGGCATTCCCTGCGGCGGCATGCCTTGTGGATAAGGCTGTCCAGGCTGCGGATATGCAGGCATGAACCCGGGGGGCATGCCCGGCATTGGCTGCTGATACATCGGCATGGCTTGCGGCGGAGTACCATAGGGCATACCCGGTTGCGGCGGCATTCCCTGTTGCGGCGGCATCGGCGCGCCTTGCGGAGCCGCTGGCGGCGCAGGCGGCGGTGAGCCGACGGGGGCCTCGTCGTCCTTCTTGGGCGGCATAGCGCCGCGGCCAATAAGCGATGAAGGAGCTGAAGTCGCCACTCCACCGGGCAAGGACATGCAGATGATTTCGTAAATCATCTCCAGGTTGTCATTTTTGTAAGTCCAACAGCTCTTGGATCCGTCTTCGCCCTCGTACAGCGACCAGACCGGCTCTTTCGAATTGTTCTCCCACTGACAGGTAAGGACGAATGTGGGCGGATTCTCGCGCTTGATCATCACGTCAACCATGACACCACGTTTGACTGTTGCGGAATCCAGCATCAGTTGGACGTCTTCAAGCGTCGGAGTGCGTGACCAAGCCTCCAGGGACTGGCGACTAAGACGCGATCCAGCGTCAGACTTCTGTGATCGAAACATGCGCGGGTCCTTAACCAAGCCAAATTGTTCTAATTGGTTTATTCCACAAGATGGCACGGGGTTATGTATATTTTTACATCTCCGGTAGCGTCATTACCTGAATTCATGAAAAAAAAGCCCCAACGCACACAGGGCCGTGGACACTTTCGGCTACACATGCGGACCGGAAGCACTCAAGGATACCCAAGCCGGAGCATCTTCAGCGCCGTCCCGGCGGATGTAGGGCGTCCAAACCAGAGCCAAAAGCGCAACGCTGATGTTTGTTTTTTTGGCCGGCACGACTACTTCCGATAAAACGGTCTGCATCGGGTCGAATTTGCCCTCTTGCGCTGCCGTCTCGGCCGCAAACTGGCTATTGAGCTCCTGCAAACGACTGCTGAGCACTTGCACGGTTTCATCGGCGTGTTCGACGTCCTGCTGCTCCCTGGAGGCACGTCCCATCTGGCGCGCCGCCGAGGCAGCCCGGTCGATTGTCCTGGCGCTTACCTTTCGCCGGCCCATAAATGCTCCAAGTACCGTGGCGCCGACGGAAATCGCCGACTGCATCTGCTGGTCGTGAGCTTGCTTCTGCTGCGTCTCGAGCTCCTGCTCGGCGCGGCGCAATTTGTCCTGCAGCGCAGTGAGCTTCGGCCCATACTTCGCTTTAAGGGCCTCGACAGCGGCATCGCGCTTTTCTCTGGCCGACTGTCCCAGCCGAACGCGGAAGTCTCCTTCGCTCTCGCGGGGTTTGGAAAATTCACCGGTGGCATCGCTCTTCAACAGTTTCAGTTTTTTGGCGACGGCAAGCCAGGCGACAAATTCCTTGGCCCAGGCGGTGTAAGCCTTGGCATCGCTCAGCCCCGGCGGCAGGGGATCAAACCCGGCGCCCGACTCCGGCTGCGCGAGCAATTGCTCCATCCAAACCTTGGCCGGCTGCGCCGCATCCCAATCGAGCGAAGGTCTTCCCATCTGCGGCGATGGCACCAACAACGTATATTGCAGCGTCGTGTCCACTCCCGCTTTGGCGTCGCTGAAATGCACATTGCCGACGCCCAGCACTTGCGCCCGGTATACCAGCCGCGCACCGGTGGGCAGCGACTGCCTGAGCGGCAAATAGTGCTCGACTATCCCCGGGGGCACAATTGGTTTTGGGGCAAATCGCATGCTCGCCGCTTGGGATTGAGCCTGCGCGGTTGAACCGGCCGGCTGCGCCGCTGCAGCGGTTTGCTGAGCAGCGCCGCCGATGCTTGCCGATTGCGCCTTCGGCATTGATCGCGTGAGCGTTTTGATTTGATCTCGCGTCAGTGGCCCGCGCAGGTAGCTGAGCGTCCAGCGAGTTTGAAATATAGTCGGCTGATTGTCGTGCACGTTATTCATGAGGAAGACACGCGCACCTAATTGGGAAAGAATTTTATCGATGGTCGCCCGGTCGAAGCTGGCACCGGCGTCGGCCGCTGCTCCTTGCAGTCCATCCAGCACGCGCAATTTATCGCGCTCAGTCTGCAGCCTGCCGATAAACCAGGTGCCGGCATTCGAAAGTCCCTTGTAGTCGATATCAACCGGGTTCTGCGTCGCCAGCACGATACCTAAGCCGAATGCTCGAGCTTGCTTCATTAAAGTAAGCAGCGGGCGCTTGGACGGAGGATTGGCTGTGGGCGGGAAGTAGCCGAAGATCTCATCCATGTAGAAAACGGCGCGCAGGCTGGAAGTACCGGATTGAGAGCGCATCCACGACAAAATTTGATTGAGCAAAATGGCAACAAAAAACATGCGCTGCTGATCATCTAAATGCGCGATCGAAAAAATCGAAACGCGCGGCTTGCCCTCAGTCGTGTACAGCAGCCGCTCCACCGAAAGAGGCTCGCCTTGACTCCAGGCATCGAAGCCGGGCGACGCCAACAGATTATTCAACTTCATCGCCAGCTCAAAGCGTTCTTTGGGGGGATAGAACGCATCCACATCAAGAGCGCCAATTTGAGTAAAAGGCGGCTTCTGAATGTTTTGAACGATTGCCGGCAAACTGAGGTCTCGCCCCGCCGTCCAGGCCGTTTTCAGGATTTGCGAAATCAGAATATGATCTCTGCTTTGCAGTGGAGCGGCATCAATGCCCAGAATTCCCAACAACGAGGACGCCGTGGAAGAAAGGCGATCGCTCAGTGCGTCGGCATCGTCCAGCACCGCCTGCGGTGGCATGGCGAAAGAACTCATGATCGAAACTTGTCGTCCGGCTGAAGAGCCGGGCGTGTAGATGGCGAAATCGGCCGACGACTTCAGCCGCGCAATCCGATCGCCTGTCTCCTCCCATTGCGCCAAACCGTCTTTCCAGTCCTTTGCCTGGCGAGCGGCAAATTCAGAAGTACTGAGCGACTGGCGCCGCGCCTCGTCCGAATCGATCCAGGGCTCGAAATCTTCGGCACGTAATTGCGGAAACGTAAGCAACAAATTTCCGATGTCGCCTTTGGGATCGATGGCGATAACCGGGATGTTGTCGATCAGCGCTTCTTCGATCAGTCCAAGGCACAATCCGGTTTTGCCACTGCCGGTCATGCCGATGCACACGGCGTGCGTCAACAAATCGCGCGAATCGTAGAGGCACAGTTCGTCGGTAAGTTTGTGGTTGGGCAGATCATAGCGCCGGCCGAGATAGAAAACGCCCAGCTTCTCGAAATCAGCTTCTGCCATGGTTAGTGTGTTGCATGAAATGCGCTGGTGACAACCGCAGCGATGCGCGGCCCAATAATTACCGTTCCCGCGCATGATACCACGAAGAAAAGCACGCATAAAATGGCAATGCCAACGGTATCGCCTTGATGCGCCGCGCTGCGCGGCTTCTGAGAACGGATGGCTGCTTCAGCGGCTGTTTTCACCGGTTTCATTTCATGTGTATAGTCGATGGACGCCTCGGTGGTTGATTGCGCAGTGGCAACCACTCCGATTATAGTTTGAGGCGGCGGCGCCGGCGATTCACCGAGCTCCGCAGCCGACGGCTCTTGTCCGACCACGCGCTGCAGCTGCGCCAATACGCGATCGGCCTTGTCTTCCACTTGATCGACAACGGCGCCATCAACCTCGGGCGTTGGCGCAGCGTCTGCAACTTTCGCTTGTTGCTGCGCGAGATCCTTGCTGTCAAACAACCAGGGCGTGACAGCGGCCGTAATTTCCTCAGGAACGTAAGGCACCACACCATTTAAATCGATGCCCAACGATTGGCGAAGCTCATCGACCGGTTCGCCATCAGTATCAAAGAAGACAAACGTGCCGTCCCGCAAGCAGAGCAGAGCGCGCAGCGCCGACCGTCCGGATTCGCCGCTATCCAGCAAGGCGCCGGTAACAAAGCGCCCCCAGGCGATGCCAAGCCGTCCGCTCAGCGCCTGGCTGGAAACTGCAAGAACACCGCTGTTTACCTCTTTCATGGAGGTGATGCATTCGAGCGCATCCCGCAGCCCGAGCGCATTTGAAATCGTGCCCTTCAACACTTCGTTCATCGTTTAACCTTCGATAAGGTTATTTTGGCACATTTCCCGCATCGGCTCGTCTTCCCCACGGACCAGCTTTGGAGCAAATAGGCAGATGCTTAGATTGTTAGCGCGATTACTATTATCTGCACTGGTGTTCATTGCCGTGTTGCCTCACGTGCCCGGCATTGCTTTCCACGGAACGTTCTTTCAGGCATTGATGCTGGCCATAATGTTCGCCTTGATCTTATGGTTGGTGGATATGGTCGCCATAGCTCTGTCGGCAGTAGCGGCCATCGGCACGCTGGGGCTTGCGCTATTGTGGTTGATTCCATTTTGGATTCTGGGCTTCTGGTTGCTGCCTGCAGTGGCACTAAAAGTGGTGTCAGATCTCATGCCTTCGTATCTGACCATCAGCGGTTGGTTGCCGGCCATATTCGGTGGACTAATTATGATGTTCATTGGAATGGTGACATCGGGGCATGTTTGGCGCGATGCCGCGGTTTAGTTTACGCAAGGATTAAACTTCAACATTTACCAGCTGCGTTAGCGGTATGCTGAAGTGTTGAGGATTGAGCTAAATGGTTCTGCCGATATTAGTTGTCGAGGACAACAACATAAACCGCGAAGTGGCGGTGCTTCAGCTGCGCGCGCTGGGTTTCGACACCGTCATTGCCGACGACGGCTTTGCGGCGATCGAGGCCGTAAAACGGCAGCAGTTTGCCATGATCCTGATGGATGTGATGATGCCCGCGATGGACGGCTGGGAAGCAGCCAACAAGATTCGCGAGTGGGAAAAGACCCAGGGAAGCCACACTCCGATTATCGGCTGCAGCGCCTGGAGCGCCAGCGATAATCGGCAGCGTTGTCTCGAGGCAGGCATGGACGATTACCTGAGCAAGCCTTACGAGCGCTCCGCACTGCAGAGCTTGATCAACCATTACGTGAAAGTAGCCAAATAGCTACTTTCGCTTGAGCATCCACAAGCAGACGGCCATCTGGGCGGCTGCCACCGCTCGTCCGTAGGTTTTATTCTCGCCGACAACGCCGACTGCTTGTCCCCAAAAGCCGGACCACTGTTTGGGTCTCAAACTCAGCCAGACACTATCGGCAAGTCCCCAGATAGCCAGCAATTTGATCAACACGCCCATAAACGACCTCCAGTACGTGCTTTGCGGCTTTTTCCCTGTGAAGACAGTTCCACAACTTTGCCACAAACCGACCTTATGATAACGCTCACCGAAACCCAACCAGCCTGATAAACACCCGCCAGCCAACCCCCGTGCGGGTGTTTATCTTTTGGGGTTTTTCCGCTAATTAGCGGGCTTATGCCGCCGTTATGGGATGTTTTCCTGCGCCCAGAGCGCAGCCTGAGTGCGGTCGCGCACGCCTACTTGGGTGAGTATGCGCGTGACGTGGTTTTTGACCGTTCCTTCGGTGATATTCAGCGTTTCGGCAATTTCTCGATTGCTCTTGCCTTGTCCGAGTAACTTGAGCACCTCAATTTCGCGTCCGGTCAAAAGTTGCTGGAAGTCTACTTTGGGCTTGGCAGCAGCGCGGCTGGCCGTCAAGTGTGAAAGGACCTTCGGCGTCACAGTCGGACCAAGCAGCGTGTGTCCCTGGAGAATTGTGCGAATGGCAGCAGCCACTTGTTCGGAAGGCGTGTCCTTAAGCAGATATCCGGAGGCTCCCGCCTGCAATGCCTGCAAGATGAATTCGTCGTCGTCGAATGTAGTAAGCACGACGATCTTTATTTGCGGGTGACGCTGGTGAATTTTGCGCGTGGCCATGACGCCGTCGCAAATGGGCATGCGGATGTCCATGAGAATGACATCGGGTCTGAGATCTTCGGCCATGGAGAACGCTTCGTCGCCGTGGCTCGCCTTCCCGACCACTTCCACGTCCTCCTCGAGCGCTAGCAAGGTTGACATGCCTTCGCGAACGAGCGCCTGGTCATCAACAATCAACAGCCGAATCATGCCGTCTCCCGAGCTTCGCTGATTTCTTACCCAGAAAGACGAATTCGGAAGCGGATACGATGTCCGCTTCCGATTGTGTTTCGTCAATTCGTCTTACTTGGATTTTTTGCCTGACTTGGCGGCCGGCTTGGTTTCGGATTTTGCCGGTGCGGCAGCTTCCACTTGGATTGTGCCTTGCACTTGCGCTTTCGAGTTTTTGCTCTTCACGTTGACGGTCCAATTAATCGGTCCGGGCGCGGTGTTTTTGGCCACCGTCCAGGTCCATTTGATCGCACCGTCTGCTCCCGCTTTTTGGGCGACTAATGCTTTGTTGCTCGAGGCTCCACTTTTCAGTTTCACTTCAATGGTGCCTTTGGCACCTGGCTCAGTCTTGACGGCTACCGTCGCTTCGTCACCTTGCTTGACAGACTTGCTGGTGGCAGCGTCTTCGCTTACCGTCAGTGGCGCCGACGCTTGGGCTTTGGCGCCCGTGGCAGCTTTGGCAGCAGGCGACTGTTTGGCCAGCGCTTGCGCATGCGCGGCTGACAAGCAGAGCGCGGCTGATAAAAGCAGATTGGTAATCTTTCTAGTTTGCATTTCCATTTCCTCTTTACTGGTGGGCAACGCAATGCGCTGCCCTGCCAAGCCTCAAGCATAGTAAATGAAACTGAGGATTTCGTGAGCCTGCAATAAAACTGTTACGTTTCAGATGCAGCGAGTGTGGTATCGCATTCGGTGCCGATCAGGCAATTCAACAAGTAATCTATGCAACGGACATCTACCGAATTCCCGATTAAACGCCAACAAACATCGAGAGGAAGATCGGCAGGAATTTGAAAATCATCGGGAAAGCCGAATAATCGCAGCATTTCGCTCGGGGAAAACCGCCTGATATTGCCGGCGGTATCACGCAGCATCGAGCCGCCGGCTCGCATGCATTTCGCGTAGCCGCTGGTGAAACAAATCGCTTGAGCATGGGCATCCGTCTCATCAATGATATCGAAGCCCTGCATGTATTTTTGGGCAATTGCTGCCGGCAGCTTGAGCGCGGCAGCCCCGCAGGCATCCGCTTCCAGGTATTCCGTCAAAGCTCTCGGTACACGTCTAGGCGGCTGCCGAAGCAACCGCCGTCCGGCATCGCCGGTATAAGCGATCAAGAAAAAACGCGGCCGGCGCATAGGCACACCGAACATGGTCGGACAAAGTCGCAGCGATTCGTGCTGGTACCCAAGGTCCTGCAATTGCTCGCACATCAATGCATGCATGCGGGAATTTTCAAAGGCAGCCACATTCTCCAGCAGCACAATTTTCGGCAGGCGCTGCGGCAGAATGCGCAGCAGTTGTTTGAGTGAAGCCGCCCGCGTATCCTGATCATCGCGTTGCTTGCCTCTAACCGTATACGGCTTGCAGGGCGGACTCAGCCACCAGATATCCGCCGGCGGGATATGATCGGCACCAATAGTGTCGAGATTACGCACACTGGGCGATAGATGGTTGTTGGCGGAGAATACTTGATTGGCGGAAGCGCTCTGGTCGTACGCGGCGATTACTTCAATGCCATGACGCCGCGCCGCCTGCGAGAAGGCACCGATGCCCGAAAAAAACTCTATGGCGCTGCGCGGCATAGAGCAATGGTATCAGGGACGGGATATACTTGCGGCGGTAGCGAAAGAACAAGCATGAACGACGAGCAAAAGAAGGCGGACGCACAACGCGAGCTTTTATTTCAAAAACGCATCGCAGAGCTGGGTTTTCAGCGCCAGAGGCTTCCCTGGAATCTGGCGGAAACGCCTGTATTTAATCTTCCGGAGGAAGAAACAAAGTACCACGCCGAAATGGAACTGGAACTGGAAGCCGACGCTGCCACAGCCGCCGAAGTCGAGCGGCGAATCCTGTTCGACCTGACCTCCCATACCTACAATTTCAAAAACTTCTACAAGCGTCTCCACTATGAATGGCGGCGAGCAAAACGATACAAGCGCACGCTATCGGTGATGTTGGTTGGAATCGACAGGCTGCAACTTGTTGCCGACCAATTTGGAGAAGAGGGTCGCGATGCCTTAATCCGCGCCGCCGCGAAGATTTTGATGTCGTCGATTCGCGATGTAGACATCCCCGGGCGCTGCCGCGACGACGTGTTCGGCGTCATCCTTCCCGAGACTAAGGTGGAAGGCGCAGAAGTCGCCGCAGAGAGGATTCGCACCAAGATGGAGAGATATTCGATTCCCTATAATTGGATGACAATCACCATGACGGCCAGCGTCGGCGCCGCCAACTTCCCGACTACCGCAGCCAACCTGGACGAGCTCTTCGCCCAGGCTGCCGAAGCACTGCTTTGCTGCACGGAGCGTGGTGGCAACGCCGTGCAGTTTGCCGGATAAGCCTATGAATGCTCAGGATTAAAAGCTGAGTTTGATCTGGGCAATTATGCGAAAACCTGTCATTATGTGATGCAGCACACAGGGTGGATTTATGTCCGACCAAATCACTTCGGTCATCAGCTTGGAACACGCCGAGCGATTAGCCAACCGAACCGAAGAAGCGCTGGCAAATAACCACGCCGAGGCCGAGAGATTGGCCCGGGAGTTAGTCGACATAATGCAGATTTTGCACGGGCCATGCCACATAGAAGTAGGCGTGGCTCTTTCGTATCTGGCTCTGGCCTTGGAAGAGCAGGGCAAAATGTCCGAAGCGCTCACCATTCGCAAGCGCGCCCGTAAGCTATTTTTCAGCCACGGTTTGTGGCGTAATTAATTAGTACCGTGTAGGGGCGATGCATGCATCGCCCCTACCTTAATGTTGCTTCTGCTCCCAGGCGCGCAATGCCTGCACGCCGGCGGCGAAGCCTTTTTCGTCGGCGTAAAAACTATGGGCGCCGTCATAGCGGTCGGGATTGCGAACATAATATAGGTAGTCCGTGCGCGCGGGGGAAACGGCCGCTTCCAGCGAACTCAAACCGGGACAGCCAACTGGTCCTGGCGGCAATCCGATATTCTTGCGCGTGTTGTATGGTGAGCTGCGATCGATGTCGCTTTGATAAACTTTGCCGTCGTTTTTCCAGGTGCCGGCCATCTTGGATGCATAGACGAGCGTCGAGTCAACTCCCAGGGGCATATTGTGCCGCAACCTATTGATGATCACCGAGGCGATAATCGGGCGTTCCGATTTCAGTTTAGCTTCAGTCTCAATAATCGAGGCGATCGTCACCGCGTCGTGGGTGCTAATTCCATTGCGGCGAGCCACTTCCTGGAGTTTTTCGTCCCAGACTTGTTTGAAACGATTCACCATATCTAGTATCACATCGCGAGCTGTGGAATTGGCGACAACGAAGTAAGTGTCGGGGAAGAGATAGCCTTCCAGGCTGTCTGCTTTGGGATCGAGATCGGCAATATATCTGGCGTCGTTGATCATTTTCAAAGCCGCATTTTTGTCCTTTAGCTTGAGCGCCGGCAGCCTGGCAAGGGCATCGGCGATATCCCAGCGGTTCCAACCTTCAATCACCGTTATCCGATCGAATTGTCCGCCTTGCTGCAATTTGTCCAGCACTTGCAGCGGGCTTGCCGGGTCGGCGAAGTAGTAGTTGCCTGCCTGCACCAGCGGCTGCCGGCGGCTCAGCTTGAGGTAGACCCGCATCGGCAGCGTGTGATTGATTACGCCTTGCGCTTTTAGATCACTTAAAACCTGATCGAGCCGCTCACCTTTGGCCACTACCAGAGGCTGGTCTTTAGCCGCATATTGAACCGGCGTGCGCAACTCGTGATACACCCAGGCTGCAAAACCACCGGCAGCCAAAATCGCCAGCAGCATCATATTGATTAGTGCGCGAAATAGGTTCATCAATCAGCAGTTGACGGGGAAGCGACAGAGGCGCCGCCCCTACAGTTTATCTCTTACTTCTCAAAAGGCGCATTGCCCCCCGGCTGGCGGTTTCAAGCTGCCAATTGTCAGTGAGGTGAGCGTTTTTAAACGTGTATTCGTTGCGTATGTCACCAAAAACACATGCTAATCCCATACACATCTGGGGATCGCCTGCCCGCCTGACGAGTAATACTAAAAAACAGCGACTTCTAGCCACGCCACACGGGCGTATATGAGGTGTTCAATGTTGAGTCCAGATTGGTTACCAGCCACTTTCTCGAAGGTTCTGCACAAGCGACGGGAAGCTCTTGGCATTTCGCAAGAAGAGCTCTCGAAGCGTTCGGGTCTTCATCGTACGTACATCAGCGACGTCGAACGCGGCGCGCGCAACGTGTCTTTGAAGAACATGGGCAGGTTGTCAGTGGCGCTGGAAGTTACTCCTTCCGTGTTGATGCGCTGGGCGGAAATGGTTTATGCCAATGAATCCGTCGATTTCAGCAATCCTTGCGTAAAGCATGACTTCCGTCCGGAAGCATTCCAGCATCACGCCGGAACAGCCACCTGCCACGAATCGATTCTCAAGAAAGAAGAGTCTTTGGCCAGCTAGTCTCATAGCGGTCGGCCCGGTTCGACCGCTAGAGCATTCTGCCTAAAGGACGTCGTACAGGCTCGCGCTGGTGTGGTGATGGATAAGCCATTAATACTCGTAGTCGAAGACAACAACATGTTGCAGCGATTAATTTCGCTGCTTGCACAAAAGTATGGCCTCGACGCCGACGTAGTATCAAATGGCTGCGACGCGCTCGCGGCGCTCGAGAATGGGCGTACATACTCGCTTGTGCTGATGGACTGGCTGATGCCCGATATGGATGGGCTCGAATGCACACAGCTGATTCGAGCCGGCGAAAAAATGAACGGCGGTCATATTCCGATTGTGGCTATGACTGCCAACGCCGATGATTCCGATCGAAAAAAATGCCTGGCTACAGGCATGGACGATTACATGAGCAAGCCCTTTACGCAGGAGCAATTCCGCGAAATCATTGCTCGTTGGGTGCTGCCCACTCAGCACGCCAGGGCCAACTAAAGCCAGCCGATATCAAGTTTATATATTGCCGGTTTGAGCAGTCGCCTGCGCGGGCGGTGCGCCTGCAGAATGCCCGGCGTTCATGGCGAACAGACCGGCGAAGGCAGCACAGGTAGCAAGACTGACGAGAACCACGATCAACTTCAGGCTGACCGAGGACTCCTTTTCGTCCAAAATCGTCATAGTAAGACTCCAGTTCCACAAACTGCGGCAGCACCCTGCCCTAATTAATTCTGACGCCGGCTGAGCTCAGGTGTTCCTCATTGTTGCAGTGGCTTAAAAATTCCGCTGTCGACCAATTCGGACGCCAATTCGTCTGCGTCGCCGGCTTGGCGGTTGCAATTAAGTCCTCTGATATAATCCTTCATAATAAATCGGCGGACATGAGCACACTTACGCTTCTCGACAAGCTGCTTGAGCAGGCTTCGACTACGGAGTCGAAAGAACACGTACTGGAACAAATGCATTACGCCATGGACCAGAGCCGATTGCTCACCAGGTTCGAAGAGCTGGTGGGAGAGATAAGCGGTACGCTCGGTTCGCCTGAATTCAACGCCAGCACCGATGCCGGAGAAGGCAAGAAAAACCCAATGCCTGCATGGGTGATGGGCGGCAAACAAGCCACCAACAGCACCGTAAAAGTAATGCGCCTCTCGTACTGGAAAAGAGATGGCGGCATAAGTTATCTGCTGCTGCGCCAAGAGCTGGACGCCAAGGATAGACCTAAATATTTTGATCTCGTGCTGGGTGGTCGCAAACGGACGAAAACCAACACTGTACAGATGACCAAGCTGCGGCAAACTGATTCCAGCTTGATCGGGTGGATCAAACGGATGTTGACGCCTGCCAAGAAAGAAGGCTAGCGATGAATGTCGTGCCAGTCGACGCGCTCGACCTCGACTGCGAAATCATCCTCGCCGCGTTTTACCTGTAAATTAACCGTGGTGCCGGGATCGCCGCTAATCTTTTCTATCGAGTGCGTGCGTCCATCAACAGCACGTACCCAATCGTCCTTGTGTAAGCCTACCTTTTCGGCAGGCGAGCCCGGGTGGACATACTCGACATGTCCGTCGCTGCTGATGCGCACACCGATGCGCCCTTCATTGACACTGAAAAGTCGGGCAAAGAAGCTGCGTTTTTTTAGAACATCTGTTTTTTCCACCGTGCCTTCGAACGTGAGGGCATGTGCTGCGGAAACTGTTGTCAGGGCTAACGTCAACGCAACCGCCAACTTACTTTTCATAGACATCACCGGTTAAACAAGTTTGCTGGTATTACATACGATGCTTGTGGATTTGGCACAACATTCAAGAGTACGAAATTTGAACCATCTTTGTTCCTCTTAAAAGCAGGTGATGTATGCCCCGCAAGAAAGCTCAAAACGGCGCGCCATCAAACGATCGCGAAAACAAGAAACCGAAGAAAAAAACATCATCTAAGAAAACGGGTGGCCGAAAGAAAACCGATTCAACCGTTAAAAAAGAAATTGAGGAACATACGGCGCAAGAATTTTTGCCGGATAAAATTTCTATGAAAAGTCTGCGCGCGGCCGCAGCCGATTGCCGGGGTTGCGATCTCTATAAAAACGCCACCCAGACCGTATTTGGAGAAGGCGCATCGAAAGCGCGAGTGATGTTCATCGGCGAACAGCCCGGTGATGCGGAAGACAAAGCAGGTCATCCGTTTGTCGGGCCCGCCGGTAAGCTTTTGCATAAAGCCCTGCAAGACGCAGGCATCGCCGAAAGCGCTTCATATTTCACAAATGCGGTGAAACATTTCAAATTCGCCTGGAAAGGCAAACGCAGATTGCACGGCAAGCCGCGCCGGCTCGAGGTTTTAGCTTGCATGCCCTGGCTGCAGGCGGAAATTCAGGAAGTAAAGCCGCACGTGATTGTCTGCCTGGGCGCAACAGCCGCTCAAGCGCTGCTCGGACCAAGCTTTCGGGTAACCCAGCATCGCGGCGAGATAATGCCGTCGCTTCTGGCACCACATATAGTGGCAACTATTCATCCGTCGGCGATCTTACGCGCGCCGGACGACGAAACGCGCCACGAAGAAATGGCAAAATTCGTTGACGATCTGCGCAAAATCGCCAAAGTCATCAACGAACACGAGGACTAGGGTGAAGATTGGCCTGAACGCTTCGAGGGATCCCCCTCAGGCATGACTATGAGCGATCAACATTTGAGTTGATTTTCGCCAATCGGGCGAGAAGTTCGCCCGTCGCTCGAAACGCCGGACAGCACAGAGATACAAAGCATTGTCATCAAAACCGTCCCAGCACTTGGCGTCAACGTTTGAGTTTAGTGCTCCACCTTGATATTAATGATTTGTCTTGGCATGCGCACCACCGGTAGTGGCTACCGCTTTGCGGAACTGGACAGAGCGGACCTCTAAAAGATTGGAATATACCAATGTAAGAAACTTACCTACGGCTGTGCGCGCGAAGGCGCTCTTTAGAGGATGCCGAGTGCAAAACTTAAATTGATGGCACAGCGATCAACTTAAGTGTTGATGAATTCAGCAAATCTCTAATAATCTCGCAATACCGCCAATCCAGTCAGGCAGCGCGCTTTCGGCAGTTTCCAGTCCTGGCATTGGAATTGGCGGGATCATCATTTTAGTTTAGCCAGCGCAGCAGTCCCCAGGTATATACCGTACCGGCCCAGTGAAACTTCCGATTACGGCACTTGCGTCTGGAAGTGCGCGATGTCCAACTGCAAACCGAAGTAGAGCATACCCAACAATGCCAGCGCCGAAAGCGCATTGCGCCAGCTCCAGGCATGAGATCGCGCGTCGCGCGGCACGCAGACAACCCCGGCGATCGTGCCGAAGACGAATCCGCCGATATGCGCCGCATTGTCTATGTGCGGCATGGAGAAGCCCCAAATAAGATTGATAATCACGAGCATTACAATCGAACGCGTCACCGACGCAACCACGGCCTTATCGAAACTGGCCGCGTGCCAGCGCAGAAACACAAGAAAAGCACCGAAGACGCCAAAGATTGCCCCGGAGGCCCCCAGCGAGGCAATCTGTGGGTTGAAAAACATGCTGGTCAGCGAAGCAGCGATGCCGGCAAACAGGTAGATGAATATGAACTTGCCGCTTCCGTATAGGCGTTCACTCGCCCTGCCTGCATCCCAGAAGGCGTACATGTTGAAGCCAATGTGCATGATGTTGGCATGCAGAAAGGTGCTTGCAAGTAACCGCCAGTACTGCTCGGAATTGAGCGTATATGGCCCGTAATCGATGCCCCACTGCGACAACACGTTATCGCTGGGGTTCATCGCAAATCCGTTTAGGTCGTGGCGCTGCCCGAAGGTGGCAATGCCAACGGCGATAAACACAGCCACATTGATGCCCACGATAAGTTTCGTGGCCGGTGTTTTAGGAATGTTCACATCCCTTAGGGCGGCTTCGGAAGCCTGCTGATCCGGAATATCAGCGAATTCGCGCCTGTAGGGTCCTGGTTGCTCGTTCAAATGCATGTGTCCCAAGCCAGTCCGGCCTTCATTCTACTGCCAGGTTGGGTTTGTTCCAGATATGATCTTGGAATAGTTACCTTGGTGACCTTTTGAGCGGCTTTAACTTGACCAGCATCGATAGTCAGACGCACGTCGAGCTCTGCCCTAATTGCGGGAATCAATTTCCGGCGCAAACCGGATTTTGTCCCACCGATGGCGCCCAGCTACTCAAGCAAGTGCCGGACCCGATGATCGGCATGCAACTGCCCCGTCATTACAAGATCATCGAGAAGGTAGGGCGTGGCGCCATGAGCGTGGTTTATCGCGGCGTTTATGAGCCGCTGAACCAGCCGGTGGCGATAAAACTGCTCAAGTCGCACCTTGTATCCGATGTGCAAAGTTTCAAACGCTTTCAACAAGAAGCAAAGACAGCCGGAGCCCTCGACCACCCGCATATCGCCGGTGTTTTCGACTTCGGCGTCACCGATCAGGGCGTGCCCTATCTGATTATGGAGCTTGTGCAGGGCAGCAGCCTCTATGGGCTTCTGCGCGAACCCCAGCGGATTCCCATTGCTCGCGCGTTGCGCATATTCGTTCAAACAGCAGATGCCCTGGCTTACACACACGATCGAGGCGTCATCCACCGTGACGTCAAGCCCAGCAATATCCTGGTTACCCAGGACGAGAATGGCGTCGAATATGCCAAGCTCGTCGATTTTGGTATCGCCAAAATGCAGGAGTATGAGGGCAACCCTTCATTGAACCTGACACAGACAGGGGAAGTTTTCGGCACGCCGCTGTATGTCAGTCCGGAACAAGCTATGGGACGGGCTCTTGATACCCGGGCGGACATCTATTCTCTGGCCTGCGTCATGTACGAAACCGTTGCCGGGCATCCGCCTTTCCAGGCCAAAACCGCCTTTGACGTTCTGCGCCTGCAAGTGCAAGGCAATGCCTCCCCGCTTCAGAATACGAGATCGCCCGGCGAGCTGCCACCGTCTATGGTGCCGATCATCGAGCGCGCCATGTCCAAAGATCCCGACGCCAGACAACAATCCATGGCAGAGCTAGTGCACGAGCTGCAGCGCTGCGAGGTCGAGCTGGCAATCGCCAGGGAAGCCGGCTCCGATGGCAAATCACCGCTATCGTCGCTGACTCCGACTGTGGCCTTTACGGTGATGAAGCAGCCGGCGGTGCTTGATGCGGCAGGCAACGTAATATCGCAATCGCGCTTGCCGCAAGCTATAGAGACAGTTGCCAGGCAAGCGAAATCGCCGCTGATTCCCTTTGCGGTTTCCACGCTGGCCGGATGCCTTTTCGGCATCGGTATTTTGCTGTGCGTACACCCGCAGTCACCACCACCGCCGCCTTTGATCTATTCCTCGCACCTGGATGCCGACCAGGCACCGGCACATGCATCGGCCAGCATCGCTGCCGATCCGCAGCTCGCTCAGTTACGTGAGCATGCCCTTGGGCTGTACGATCAAAACAAGTTCGACGACGCGGAAAAGGAGCTGAAGCAAGCAATCGGCGCGGCGCAAGCCAAGAAAAACAGCATCACCGAAGCGTTGCTGCTCGCCGATTTGTGCATGGTGCAAATCCAGCTGGACAAGATATCCGATGCCTATCGCTCGGGAAGCCGCGCTGTAAATATGCTCGACAGCAATAGTGCCGTCTCTCAGAAAGATCTTTCGTTCGCTTTGCGGGCATTCGGCACCGTCTGCTTCTATCGAAAAGATTTCGGCTCTGCCGAAGATGTATTGCAACGATCTGTCGCCATCGATAAAGCCGTGTACGGACCCAGCGATGAACGGTACGCGATCGGACTGGCGCGATTGGCAAAGGTTTTCGAAAGCGAAAAGAAATTTCCGGAGGCGGAAAAAGCATATCGCGAAGCGCTCTCCGTTTCGCAGAAGTGCCACCAACCCGGCGACGAGCACCTGGCACTGCGCATGAAGAGTCTGGCCGCCTTTTTGCGATCCAGGCATCATACTGCTGAAGCCTTGACGTTAGAGCGCAAAGCGCGCAAACTTGACGCGGAAACAGAACAGTAAGTTGGTTGTATTCATGTTCGGCACTCTCGACCACCTTATGAGCAAAGCGGATGCCCTGCCGCACGGCGCAAGATATATCCTCGGCATAGTCGGCTTTCCGGGCTCCGGCAAAAGCACGTTGGCTGCGGCGCTTGTCGAGCGCGTCAACCAACGCCGGCCCGCTCTGGCTGCGGCTGTGCCCATGGACGGTTTCCATCTTTCCAATAGCCAACTGGAAGCCGAAGGAAATCGCGGCTTGAAAGGCGTGCCCGAGACGTTCGATGCCGATGGTTTGATCGCGCTTATGGAGGAGCTTCGGCACATTCCTGCCAGGCGCGTATCATGTCCGGCTTTCGAACGCACGCTCGATGAGCCCACACCAGACAAAATATTGATCGAGCCCCATCACAGGCTGCTAATCATAGAAGGCAATTATTTGTTGCTCAAGCAAGCGCCATGGCACCGGGCGGTTGAGCTGTTGGACGAGTGCTGGTATATAGATGCCACGACGGACGAAATCTTGCCTCGACTTATGGAGAGGCACATGGCAGGCGGTAAAACGCAAGAGGAGGCGCGCCGGAAAGTCGAATCGACAGACTTGCCGAATGCACGCCTGATTGAACAAACGCGCAAATTCGCCGACTGCATCATCAGCCAGGCGGATGTGTCTGCGCTTTTGGCGCAGCCGGTAACGTAATTCACACCGCAAACAGTGTAGAAACCACGTATGTCGTGCGCTGGAGGAAACCACGTATAGCGCCGTATTCGCCGCCTTGTCACCTCCTTGACCCTGATATATGATGCGAGCAAATTGATGGTCCTCCGCCAATCGAGAGATGACAGGAATGCAAATGACGCTCGTCGACCCTAAACTTTCCACTACCGAGCTTCTGAAGCTGGCTGCTGAAAATCACCAGAAGAAGATTGAGCTCAATGATGCTGACAAGCAGGAGCTCACCGCATTGCTGAAAGAGCGCGGCAAGGACGAACTCGATTACGGACAGGAGATGGAAGTAGACAATGTCCGCTTGGTCAAGCGCGTCAACGGCGCTGTCGGCATCTATTACAGCTAGGGTTTTACCGCCTGCATAAACTCTTGCACCGGCAACGTATTGAGCACTTCATCCCGGCGCAACCCGCCGCGGCGCGCCATCTCCACGCCAAATCGCACGTAATTGAGCGCACCGGTAGAGTGCGCATCGACGGACACAACGAAGCGAATGCCCAGGCGGCGCGCTTTGCGCAACAACTCCGGCTGCATGTCCAATCTATAAGGATCGCCATTCACCTCAATTGCCGCGCGCGACTCAGCAACGGCCTCCAGCACTTCGTCAAGGCGACAAGCTAACGGCTCGCGCCGCAGCAGCAGCCTCCCGAGCGCATGTCCCCAGATTTTGAATTGCGGCTTTCTCATGCAGTTGATCAAACGATTCGTCATTTGGTCCACATCCATTTTCAATCGTGAGTGGATACTGGCCACAATCACGTCGAACTGCTCGAGAATCTCATCGGGATAATCGAGAGCGCCATCCTCGAGAATGTCACTTTCGGTGCCGCGCAAAATTTTGACGCGCGTTTTTTCTTGGACGCGGGCAATCTCTTCCCACTGTCGTTTCAAGCGATCCACATCAAGGCCGCCTGCATAGCCGGCAAGCGGCGAGTGATCGGTGATCGTAATGTAATCCATGCCCATGGCTTCGGCGGCCAGCGCCATGTCTTCGATCGTATCCTTGCCGTCCGAGTATTGCGAGTGACAGTGCACCATGCCCTTTATATTGTCGACACGCACCAGATCGTCGAAATTTTCTCCGGCAAACGCGGCTTCGATTTCGCCCCAGTCCTCTCGCAGCTCTGGTGGAATATAGGCAAGTCCCAGAGATTCATAAATGTCCGCTTCGCTTTCGGCAGGCAGCGGTTTGCCACCACGCAGCAATTCCCCGCTGCCGTGCTGCAAACTGATGCGACGCTGTGCGGCAATTCTCTGCAAATGTTCAACATGAGCCGGCGCGCCGGTTTCAACCAGCCAGACGGCGGCAAAGGTCTTGTCGCAGGCGCAAACAAGATGAACCTTCATGCCGCTGCCCAAGCGCACGACGCATGAGTTTTCGCTTTCACTTTCGGTGCGGCTCACCAGTGGAAACTTCTTCATGCGCTCGATGGCCGCGGAGTTGTCGGCGGTGACTGCCACCACTTTCACTTCATCGACGACTTCTTGCCAGCGCCGAATGGCGCCGGCCGGTTCGACACGCTTGATCGCTCGCGAGTGCTCTAGATGTCGCAGCACTTGTTTCAATGTTTCGCGCGCATGCAGCAGTAATTCCTTTTGCTCACGGTTGCGATAGGCTTGGATGCCGGCCAGTAAATTCTGCTCCGTTTTCTCGCCGAAGCCACGCACGCTCTGCACGCGGCCTTCGCGACAAGCTTGCTCCAATTCATCAATTGTGTTTATTTCTAATTCGTCGTGCAAGGCCTGAATTTTTTTCACGCTCAGCCCCGGCACCTGGGAAAGCTCGATTACTCCCGGTGGCATTTCTTTGCGCAAGCGTTGCAAAAGCGCGGAATTGCCTTCCTCGTATAAATCGACAATTTGCCGGGCCAGAGTATCGCCAATTCCGCGCAAAGTAGTAAGTCTTCCGTCCTCGATAATCCTGCCGATATCCTCGTTGACGGCCTCGACGGCCGTAGCGCCGACAGCATAGGCCCGGGCTTTATAAGGGTTTTCCTTCTTCAGCTCGAGCAGCAGCGAAATTTCTCTGAGTGCCTCAGCGATTTCGAATTTATCCAACATTGCGGTTTTGATCGATTCGGAATTCCGCCACCCAGGACAGAACCTTGTCTGAGAACTGAGCCATTGTGTAGGGTTTACTCAAGTAATCGTCCGCGCCTTCGTTCAGGCACATGGCACGATCTGTCTGGCTGGCATACGCTGTGACGGCTATGATCGGCAAGTTGATTCCGCGCTGTTTGCGGTGCCTGAGCAGCGACTTCAGGCATTCCAGCGCCTCGGGGTCGTGGGGAATGTCGAGGTCGATGAGCACCACCGAGAACCACTTACCACTCTCCAGCTCGCGCAGTGCCTCCATTTGAGTAGACACAGCAGTGGGGTCCAGTCCTATCCGTTGACTCAACATCATGGCCAACCGCCTGCTGGTCAAGCGATCATCAATAATCAACACTCGCGGTCGAAGTAACATCGAGCCTCCATCCGCCTCATGATCGGTGTCGGCCAAAAAAAACATATGTTTCTTGCGGGCGAAAGAAATCCGCTCAGCAGCGCAAATTGAAACGTCCGATACACGATTTCCGGCCTGATACTACACAATAGAGGAGCTTCTCTCCGCCAGGTCAGCCTCATCCATATATCCCGGGAATGATTCAGCCCATTGCATGGCCTTTTGCAAATACGGCTTGGCTTGGCCTTGGTTGGAGCGCTCCAGGTAGAATCGCCCGAATTGGTGGTAGCAAGCGCACGCTTGATGCGCTGTCTGTCCGTCGAAGTTTTTCTCGTGGCGCGAGAGTATCTCGCAAGCTTTTTTGAATTCCTGCTCGGCTTCAGCGTCCTTCTTCTGTCCGGAAAGCGCAACAGCAAGTTTATAGCGGGTTACAGCCGCGCTCGGCTGGTCGCTTGCATTGCGTGCTTCAGCGACGTCCAACGCCTTGCGCAAGAGCTTCTCAGCCTCCGCGTAAGCATTTTTATCCAGATAGCAATCGGCCAAGCAAGAGGCGGCCCGCCCGATTCCTTCAGCATGGTTGCCGAATTGTGATTGGTAGACCGACATGGCGTATTGCAAGACTTGTTCGGCATCCGGCAATCGCCGTTGCTTGTAGTAAAGCTTGCCCATCAAAAGCAAACACTCGGCCGAAGCTTCGTGGTGCTCGGAGTCCTCATGAGTCTGGTAAGCCAGTTTATAATGCGACTCCGCCACGGCAAGCCTATCCAAGCGTTCGCAAATGATGCCCAGCTGCTTGCTTATCTCCGCGATGTCATCATGCGCTTTGGCCTCCTGGGCCATTTCCAGCGCGCGGCTGTAGTCCTTTTCCGCTTCCGCCAGGTCATCGTTGGAGAGGTCCTTTGCAGCCTGCTCCATGTAATAACGGTGGTTTTTCTTGGCGAGAAGACCGCCCATCATTTCAAACAGCCGCTTCATCGGATGCTTAAGTCCTTGTCAGTCCGTGTGGTCAGTCCATTATAGAACAGTTCATTGCGGAGGCGAGGCGTCGCCTTAGCCCCTATGAAATTTGCATGCGGAGAGGCAATTTCCCTAGTCTGTCGGCTCTTGCATGATTGCCGGTTATGGAGCGTTAAGACCGACGCCCGGCGAAGGGATGTTAGGAAACGGGTTCAGTTTGAGGCTTGGGAAAGCGATGCTTTCCTGCTGCTGCGCCATGGTGTGTTCTAAAACATCAACTGCTTTCTTCAACTGCAGATCTTTGAGAGCACTAAGGGGTGGAGGCTCCCGGTTTTCGCGATAGATGAACCAGGGACCACGCCCCTTTGCATAGTCGTCAGTTTGCAATTCGACATCGAAATCAGGAACGATGCCCTTCTTGTGAATATCTGTATTGTTGGGCGTGACGTAGCGCGCAATCGTGACATTGACGCCGCCGCCATCCTCGAGCCTGGTGATGCTTTGCACCAGTCCCTTTCCGAAGCTCTTTTGACCGACAAGCTGCGCGCGTTGGCTGTCGTGCAAGCAGCCGCTTGTAATTTCCGCAGCACTGGCGCTGCCGCCGTTAATCAAAATCACAATCGGCTGGTGGCTGATCGGCCGAGCGATAGTGCGGGTGTGCACCGGTTTTCCGCTGCGATCGATGGTGGAAACAATTACTGGATTCAAGTGACCGCCGTCGAGAAACATGCTGCAGATCGCAATGGCATTGGTGACCAACCCACCCGGGTTGTTGCGCAAATCGATAATCAGTCCGCGCGCCGGGCTAAGCTTTTCCAATGCCTCTCGTACTTCTTCTCCGGCCCGCTCCGACATGAACGTACTCAACTGCAGGTAGCCGATGTTGTCGTCGAGCATCTGCACGGCGTGCACGGAACGAAGAGGAATCTCAGCGCGCGTCAAATCAAATTCGAGACGTTTGGCGTCGCGCATGACGGCCAACTTCACGTGGGTATCGATGTCGCCACGAATGCGCTTCGAAACTTGCTCTACAGACAGCCCGTTGATTGGCTTGCCGTCAACCTCGACGATCTCGTCATTGGGCATCAAACCGGCTTTAGCGGCCGGCATCCCCTCGATCGGTGCGATTACCACCACTTTTCCATTCTTATCGTTGCCCAGTTGAAGTCCGACGCCGCAAAGCGTAGCGGTAATTTGAGCTTTTTCGTCATCGAACGCGGTGGGATCGAGATAGCGCGTATAGCGATCGCTGAGGCTAGCCAGCATGGTATCGATCGCTTTATGCGCGTCGTCCATACTCTTCAATTTTTCGTCGTAACGATGCTGCCAGCGCTTCCAATCTTGTCCGTGATATGTAGGATCGAAATAGTTGTCTTCGACGATTTGCCAAACATGGTGATAAACGCCTTCCGGGGTTGCTACAGGCGGTTTTTTGAGTGCCGGCTGGCTCAGGGCGGCAGCAGCACCCATAGCCGCCATCGGCAAACCGGGCGCCAGTGCCAGCAGAGCAGAAACAAATAGCCAGGAAAACCTTCTCACCGTCATCCGATTGACAAGCAGACCATCGCCGCACGGGCGCAGACAAAACTAAATGATAACAGCTGTGTTGTTATTTGGCAGCGGCAGGTTGACTTGCCTGCCTGGCAGCGTGGCGAACCAGAGCCTGGGAATCAGGTTGGTCACAGGCTGTGCAGGCGCCGGGATGAAGGCGCCATATTCGGTTAACACTTGATACGTTTGATGAACGCAATTGTTAGCCAGCACCGACCACCCGCCGCCGGCGAGCGCCTGGGCGGCCGCCACCGCTGGCTGCGGTCGAGCAGCCGGCACGGGAATCTCTTTCGCCATGTGGTACCAAATACGGTATCGCTGGTCGACAGCTGATTGCCCCGAACTCATGACGGACGTCATTTCCTCATACGTTCCCATGTCGCTCCACCAGTCGATATCCGCATCCGGCTCGACGTGCGCGTAGCGCAGCCACCCGGGCAAATCCCACCACGGATGCCTGTACAAATGGTCTGAAGAACCGAAATAGTACAAACCTTTTGCGCTGTCGATGCAAAAGCCCCAGCCAACATGACCAAAGCGCACCGCCTGCTCTGTATTGATGAATACGAATGCGCAACCTTCCATAAATCTTTATGCTAACACGGCGGAGTCGGCACGGTGGTGGTGACCCGGGGTACGCGCATCGCCAAGATGTCTAGGCGCCCAGTGTGCGAATCGTCGGATTCATATCCAACACGTTGGGATTAGCCGGATGAGTGCCGCTGGTGTCGGGCGCCGTCACCGGCACCTCGACGAGTTTGAACGCCGGCTTGTCCGGGGCAATCCTGCGCAACATCGGCATGGCTACGTTGTACACAGGCACGCCCATGCGCGTGGTGCCCTCAGGCGATCCGCTGTGCGCGTGCCCGTGGAAGACCGCCGTCACCGGATAGCGATGCAACGGCTCTTCAAGTCGACTGGTGCCCAGGAAAGCGTAAATGTCCTGCGGCTCACCGACCACGGTGGCTGTAATTGGCGCATAATGCAGCAAGGCAATGCGCTGCTCCGTGCGCAAGCGGGCCAGTGCCGCTTCCAGCTTTAGCGATTCGTTGACGGCTTCGCGCACGAAAGCCTTGATAGCCTCTTCGCCCCAGGCACCGAGGGTGCAGCGCCCAAAGCCGCCGGCAAAGCCTTTTACTCCGGCAAAACCAATGCCGTGAATCTCGCAGGCTTCTCCATCGAGTAAGATCACGCCCGCATCTGTGAGGATGCGTTTTACCTCTTCCTGCTGCCCCGATTCATAATCATGATTGCCCAATACAGCCACAATCGGCACCTTGACGGCAATCAGTTCCTTCGCCAGGATATGCGCCTCTTCAGCGGTGCCGTAGTCGCAAAGGTCCCCGCAAAGCGCGAGCACATCGGCAGATTCGGCGATGATGCTGAACAGCGGCTGGAAGACCCCGTGGGAGCTCTTGGTGCAGTGCAGATCTCCGACGGCGGCGATACGTACGATGTCTTTAGCGGTCATTAGCAATTCTTCTTATGGATGAGCTTGGCATTAACAAAAGGTTGGGCTAAGTAGTGCATGACGTTAGGACAGTTGCTGTAGTTTCAACCGGGGCGGGGGATATTTTTAGAAAAACATGAGTCTAGTAAGGCATGAACGCCGGATACTCACTAGAATTGGACGCCACGGCAAGCGAGTTCTACCGCAAAACAATGCATATCCTCACAGACAACGGCGTGCCGTTCATGGTTGGGGGCGGCCATGCATTGGTTCAGTACACTGGTATCGTTCGTGATACCAAAGATTTCGATATTTTCTTGTACCAGCGCGACTGTCCGCGGGCTCTCCAATTTATGAATGCAGCCGGGTACAAAACCGAAATGACGGACGCGCTCTGGATCGGTAAGGCATTTTGCCGTGAGTTCTACGTCGACTTCATATTCGGCGCCGCCAATTGTGTTGCTGTTGTCGATCGGCAGTGGTTCGATAACGCGCGGCACGCCGAAATCTTGGGCGTACAGACATCGTTGATACCAATTGAAGAGATGATCTGGTCAAAAGCCTTCGTCATGGACCGCGACCGCTTCGATGGCGCAGACATATTACACCTGATATTGCGCAACGATAAAAAAATCAATTGGCAGCGGCTGTTGCAACGTTTCGGCGAACACTGGCAAATTTTGCTGCTCTACCTATTGTATTTTCAGTTCGTCTATCCATCCGAAATCGATCGTCTCCCCAAAGCAATGATGGGAGAGCTTCTCAGCCGCGCTCAAGCTCAACTGCAGTCCGCGCCCGCGCGTGAGCACCTTTGCCGCGGGCCGTTATTTTCCATCGATCAATATGCCGCTGACCTGAGCAAGTGGGGTTTTGTCAACGGCAAACAACAGTTTATCGATCACTTGCTCCACGGCTCAGGCAGCGATGTAGCCTGAGCCGCAGCCGCAGCGGCAAATGGAACACCAGATCAAGCGTCGCGTCCTCACAGCCACCCGCCACCGTCTCTTCGCGGAGCACGGGCTCGGGACAGGAGATAAATGAGCAAATGAAATTACCTTTGCAAATTTCCTTCAAAAACATAGCTCGCAGCAAGTCTGTTACCAACATTGTCAAAGAGAAAGCAGAGAAATTCGACAAACTTTGTCCGGAGACAATTTCCTGCCGCGTAACAATCACGATGCCGCACAAGCATCATCATCAGGGAAACTTTTTCAAGATCAATATCGAAGTCGGCTTGCCGGGCAAAAAAGTCGCCGTCAGCCGCGAAGCGCAGAACGAAATCGAGAACAAAGACTTCTATCACGCCCTCAGAGAAGCTTTCGACGCGGCCTACCGGCAGGTCGAAGACTATCACAAGATGCGGCACGCAGCCTAGCTAGAACCTGAGACTGCTCAGTCGACATCCTGATGAATTTGGGCAATGGCGTTGTTGCGCATCGACAGTAAGGTGTCGGCGCAGACGAGCCCATTGACGTCGTAGAGCAGCAAGCCCTGCGGGCCGATAAAATTCGCTAAAATTTCCGCTGATTGGCGGTTCGACATTTTTTCAATCAATATAGGTACGCCGAAAACAATCATGCCGCGGCAGTTGCCCTCGCGCATTCGTTTAATCGCTACAAAAAGCTGGCTGCGTCTATGCGGAAACTCGTCTTCGAAGCGGGCCACGGCCAGCAAGTGCGCTTGCTTGGTCATAAACGTGTTGATGGCAGTCTGCTGAACAGCATTGCTCAGATTTGCTCTGGCGCAGACGTACGCGACTAGAGGTATCGGCTCTCGCTCTTCGATCATTACACTTGCTTTGCGGCGGTTGCCGCAGGAGACTGGACATGCTGAATACCTGGTTACTATAAACCCGATTAGGCGGTACATTATCAATGATGGAGAACGTTTGCTCAAAAGTTGGCGCCGCGGCGCTATGGTGCATCGGTGCCAGCGCGAATCCGCCCCGGCAGCTAATCGCAGTTTCGGTGCCGCGCGCGCAGCTAGTCGGCTTTTTGAAGCAGAAAGTCAAACGCCTGTTCGGCACCTATCGCGGCAGGATAGGAGAAGCTCGGTTTACCGTCGGCGTTCAGCACATTTGGTTGAACAATCCATGGTTTCCGCTGTTACACGGCAGAATCGAAGAAGACGCCGAAGGCTGTGCGGTCGATGTTTACTTCGACGTGCCAAAATACATCAAAGTATTTTTCGCCGTCTGGCTTTTTGTGGCAATCGGCTTTGCCGCTGTCGGGGTCGAGCTGGCTATTGTCCATGCCCGGACCATCGGCTATTCCTTCGCCGGACTGCCGCTGTACGGTGTGTTGCTCGCCAGACTGGGACGGCACATCGGCAAAGGCGACCAATTGAAGCTGGAGCAGCTGCTCGACGAAATGCGCCAATTAGGAAAGCCCTGATTGGTGGCAGTCGGTTTGCACGGCAGGACTTCTACTTCGAGCCGTAACGTTTGCGATCTTTCAATACGATTTTGCCCTGTTGATCCGGCATATAAATCGAAATGGTTACTTGCAGTTGCTCTTCGTTCTCCACACCAGGAAGAGCAGGGCTCTTCAGCACCTTGGCACATGACTCGAAGAGGCTGGAGGCATCGGCGATCGCTCCTTCGGGCAAAAGCAAGCCAAAGTCGAGCATCTGATAATGGCCAATGGTATCAAGCTCGCCCATGATGGATTTGAAGCGATTTGCGCATTCCCGCAAGCCGACGTTGGATAGCGGCTCTAATGTCGAACCCCGTCGAATGCGAACTTCAAAGACCAGAATCGAGAACACTCTTCCCGTCTTTTTAAAACGGCACCACTCCTGGTTGACAAAGTAGGTGAATGCCGCGTGCGAGACCAGCCCGCTGTCAGGTCTGACCAGCTCAGTCGTGAAATTCTCCACTAAGTTCGGTTCGACCTGGAAAAGATCAACAGATTGTTGCTTCGTGACTTGTTTCGCTTCATCGGCAAACTCAATCAAATTGAGGCTGAGCAAGTTGAAAACCAGCGGCACCCAAATCGCTTTGGACATCGATCGTTGCTTCAGCATCTCGTAAAGCGACACCGGCACTTTCATCCATGAATAAACCGACTTTTGCAGATTCGGATCCAACGGCAAACCTTGCTTCAGTTTGGCTTCGAAATCAGCTTCCGACAGCATCGGATCGACTTGAATAAACCGCGTCTCCAGGTCGACGCCTTTCTTGCTCAAGTTGTCCCAGTAGTCGCGCAGCATCACGCCTTCCATCAGCAAGGCATACGATTTGCGTGTTATGGATGTGGTGGACGAGCGTCGCGTCTGCTCAAAAGTAAAGGCGCCATGAGCCCAAGTAAGCACCTCAAGGAAAGCATGATCGCCTCTCAGGTCTGTTTCATGCTCCGAGATGCTGAAGGCACGTTGCATGGTGGCATCAACGATTTCTCCATCCAGGAAATAAACTGATGCCTGTTCCAAATTATTGTTGATGAGCAGCGCGCCGTTCATTTTGCAAAGTTGAATTGATTGCAGAACGTTCTGCAACTCGATATCGCGAATGTCGCCGGCAAGAACTATTCCTTGCGAGGCAGCCAAGACAGCCGGCGGCATCTGGGGCTGCATTTCAGGCGCGCCTGGTGGTGGCAAAGGCTGTGTCGAACGCATGGCGTCGACCGCGTTGAGTCCTGTATAGCTGCGAGTGGGGGTGACGTGTCCCAGCGGCTTGCCCTTCTGTCCGGCTCCGGGCAGTTGCTGAGTCTGCGCCATCTGTTGATGCAGAAATTCCTTCTGTGTCAGCGTCGGCTGCTGTTGCTGCAACTGTTGCTGCTGCGCACTGCGTACGGTGGCAGCTTCGACAACGCGCTTCTTAAACGCATCGAAGACTCCGGTGGGTGTGCCGAGCGCCGCGGGCGGCTCTCCATCGCCTACCGGGTCGTAATCAGCTCCGGAGTGGCGAACACTGCCGCCGTCTCCAAGCTCTTTTGCCACGAGCTTGAAAATGAATTCGAGATCGCTTGTGCGATGCGACCATAAAACGGCACCTTCGAGATCGTCGCCTTTGACTAGCGACCATTCCGGGTCGTTGTTCTTGCCGTTTGATTTAATCTGAACAAAGTCGGGACCACTGGCATACATAATCGCCCGCAGCGTGTAGCAAATGTCCGGAGTCTTGGCCCAAGTCTGCAGGACATACCTGTCCCTGGCACGCTCGCAATTCGTGCGAACCGTGGACAGGTCTTCGCGTGTGGGCAGCCGCCTTATTAGCGGAAGCCGGACGGCGCCAGCAAACTTATTAACAGCCCCAAACATGTTGATAAATCAAACCTGAAACAGAAATAGCTGCGCCCGTACGTGCTATATACCCAACATGTTTAAACAATCATGCAGCCAAATGTATACCGTGAAGGCGGACGTAATCATGTCCCACGGGCTCGGAGTCAGCCACGACCCGGCTGTCCTTATTTGTCCGGTCGGCTAGCTTGAGAACCCTATACCCATGACATCCAGCACTTTGAGCAGAATATTCGGTTTTTGCCCGGCATCCACCTTTTGCAGAGATCTAGTCACCGCATTGACCGCCAGTCCGCGCAATGGCTCGGGCGGGTAAGGGAAGGGCTGGCTGCAAACCATCTTTAGTTGCAGCAGGTCGCTTGGCTGGGAAAGCGCCATATGAGCAAGGATTTTGCCCGCCAGTCGCGTCGTGCCGATGCCGTGGCCAGTATAACCGAGCGCATAGAAGGTTCGTCCCCGGTGCATAGTCCCGAAAAACGGCGTCAGGCGTGTTGTTGACGCGATCGGACCACCCCAACCGAAAGGAAAATCCATGCCCTTGAGTTGGGGGAAATGGCGGTCGAAGCTCTCTTTGAGCGAATCGTAGTGCCTTTGCGAGTGGTCGCAATTGGTGTCCACGCGATTGGATGGATAATAGACGGCTTCGCTGGTGCCCCATAAAATGCGGTTGTCCGCAGTCAGGCGATAGTAGTTAAAGAAAGTGCGACCGTCAGTAACGCCCTGGCGCTGCCCCCAGCCGATAGACTGAAGTTCGGGCTGCGTAAGGGGGCGGCTGACCAAAATGTAGTCGTAGAGCGGAATAAACCGCGTCAACAACTGTGGAAACAGGTGATGCGTGTAGGCATCGGTCGCCAGTACGACTTTGTCGGCTTTGATGCACCCTGCGTTGGTAGTCACCAACCCTTCCTGGACGCCTGTTACCCTCGTATTGTCGAAGATGCGCACGCCCTGCGTCTCGAGCTCACCTTTCAGCTTGTATACCAGCTTGAGCGGGTTGATAATGCCGCCGTCTGCGATATGCAATCCGCCGACGTAAAGCGGTGAGTCGAGCTGTTCGCGAGTTTCCCGTGCCGAAAGCAGACGATGATTGCCGATGCCCAGGTCGTCGGCGACCCGCGCCGTGTCGCGGCAAGCCTCCATGTGGTCTTCGTTGAAGGCCACGTTAAGGACGCCCGTGGGCTCAAAATCGCAGTCCCGCGCGTATTCGCCGAGCTCCCTCACATTGGACAAGCCAATGTGGGCGAGTCTTTGTGCCTCTTGCCTGCCGAAATGGCTGATTGCCAGCGCGTGCGAGTGGTCGATACTGGGGGAGACGATTCCGGCGTTTCTGCCGCTGGCGCCATAGCCGGCGATGCCCTGTTCGAGCACGACGATGTTCAAGTCGGGTTTGAGAAATTTGAGGAAATGCGCCGTCCAGAGCCCGGTAAAGCCGGCCCCGATGACGGCAACGTCGCACTCGACATCGCCGGAAAGTGGGTTAGCGTGCAGGTTCGAGGCGTCGGGCCCAGACGGCACCAGACCGTCGATTGTGCTGAACCAGTAGCAAGCCTGCTCTATCGCTTTCATGCGCGGAATTTTATCACTGCCGGCTGTGGTATTATCCTGTTCTTTCGTGATCTCAAGCGGGCGCCCGCCATTTTGCTGCCCGATATGGAGCAAAAAACATGTCGCAAAATCTGCAGTCAGCAAAGAACAAATCTCGGGAAGTTCTCGACCTTGTCGCCAAAAAAACTTTGGCGCCGGACGAGCGTCAGCGCGTCATTGATGAATCCGTCAAATATTGGAGCGATCACGTCAATGCCGGCTTTTTGCAATACCGCAAGTCGGTGAGCACCGACTACACGGCGGTCGAATGGGACGATGAAGGCGCCGTCTTCCGCGACGTCAACGGTAAAGAATTCATCGACCTGCTAGGCGGCTTCGGCATCTACAACGTCGGGCACCGCCACCCCAAAGTTGTGCAAACGGTGATGCATCAATTGCAGAAGCAAGCGATTCATTCGCAAGAATTGATCGACCCTTTGAGAACTTATCTTGCACATTTAGTATCGCTGATTACACCAGGCGATCTGCAGTATGCATTTTTCACCAATTCAGGAACCGAATCGGTTGAAGGTTGCTTGAAAATGTCCATGCTCGCCACCGGCCGCCACCACTTCATCGGTGCACTGGGCGGCTTCCACGGCAAGAGCCTGGGATCGCTGGGAGGCACATCGAAAGCCGTTTTTCGCGAGCCGTTTTTGCCGCTTATGCACTGGACGCACGTGCCTTTCGGCAATGTAGATGCATTGAAGATGATGCTCGAGTCAGCCGATTTCTCGGGCGATCGTGTGGCAGCCGTGGTGCTGGAGCCGATTCAGGGCGAAGGCGGCATCAACGTCGCGCCGCCCGGATATCTCGCCGCGGCCCGCGAGCTGTGCGACAAATATGGCGCCATGCTCGTCTTCGACGAAATTCAGTGCGGCATGGGCCGAACCGGCAAAATGTTCTACTGTGAATATGATGGCGTGGCGCCGGATTTGATGGCACTGGGCAAAGGGTTCGGCGGTGGTGTCATGCCGATTGGAGCCTGCGTCGGCACCGCCAAGACCTGGGAAAAATACATCGAAAACCCGTTTTTGCATACCACCACATTCGGTGGCAACCCGCTCGCCTGTGCGGCGGCGATCGCCACAATTAATGTCTTGTTGGAAGAAGATCTGCCTAAGCAAGCCGCCGAAAAAGGCGAGTATCTTTTGCCGAAACTTCTGGATCTCGCCAAGCAGTACCCGCACGTTATGCACACGGCGCGCGGCAAGGGACTGATGCTCGGCATGGAATTCGCCGATCACGATCTCGGCTATACCGTCGCGAAAAAACTATTCTCCAAAGGCATTCTTATATCCGGAACATACATTAACGCTCGCGTTCTGCGCATAGAACCACCGCTTGTAATTAGCTACGAGCAACTGGACAAGTTCCTAAAGGTGCTGGAAGAGTCGCTGCAAGAAGTGTATGCTGAGCACAAACTTGCACCGGCAATGGCTGCCAGCAAGTAATTGAAAGAATAGAAAGTCGGTAAGTGTGAGCTCTCAGCAGAAAGTTGTTCCTTTCGTTTTCGCGGCAATCATTTCGCTCGGCACCCAGGCATTTACCCCGTCTCCGGGGGCGCCCGAAATCGGCGTTTTGTCGACGGACAACCACAGCGGGCTTAACGATGGTGTCATAGTCACGCGCAGCGATGCGAAAGCGGACATGGTGGATATCCTCGACCTGTCGAAATTTCCGCCGAAACTGAAGGATACTATTCAAGTTTCCGGTAGCGTACAAGGCCCGCCGATGGCTGTCTCCGTGGCTCGCGACGGCAGTTTTGCCATAGTCACCTCATCGAGCAAACAAGATCCGCAAAATCCGACCAAAACCGTCGTCGACAATCGCGTTTCCGTAATCGATCTGAAAAGCTCGCCACCACGCGTGGTGCAACAAGTTGAGGCCGGCGCCGGTGCCAGCAGTGCTGCCGTTTCTCCCGATGCCACGTTGGCGCTTGTCGCCAACCGCGCGGAGGGAACGGTATCTATATATACCGTGAAGAACGGCCAGCTCCAACCGGTTGGGAAGTTGGATCTTGGCAATCCCAAGTCCGGCCCCAGCGGCATCCGCTTTTTGCCTGACGGCAAAACTGCGTTGCTGACTAGAGATAACGATCACATGGTGAGCATTCTCCATATAAATGGAACGACTATCTCGATCGACCCGCGCCCTCTTACCACCGGAGTCAAGCCTTACGGATTGGACATCACTCCAGACGGCAAATGGGCTGTCGTCGGCAACATGGGACGCATGGATGGCGACATGGACACGGTGAGCCTGATCGATCTTTCCCAGACGCCATTCCGAACTGTACAAACATTCAGCGTCGCGTCCGAGCCGGAAGGCATCAAGTTTTCTCCCGACGGAAAAGTACTTGCCGTAGCCGCACAAGACGGCAGCAACAAAGGGTCGACGTCGCCTTTCTATCACGACCACGGCACGCTTTTCCTTTATTCGATGGATGGCGCGCCGCAGCATGTGAAACAATTGGCAGCGCTTCCCGTAGGCAAATGGAATCAGGGCATCGCCTTCTCACGAGACGGAAGCACGATCATGGTAGAAAACATGGTTGAACGAAATCTTTCGGTATTTCGTTTTCAACACGGCAAATTGACTGCCGCCGAGCCTTTGCCTGTGAGCGGCGGCGCCGAATCAATTGGTACGGCCTGGTAACACTGGATGGAGTAAAACATCAATGGAAGTGACGCGCAAATCGTTTTTGAAAGGTTCGCTGTCTTTGCTCGCCATGGCTGCTGGTGGGTTTTTGCCCTCAGCGCGCGCCGCCGCGAGCGCTGCCGCAGCCAATGAAAAAGGAATGCCGCGGGGATTGACTCTGCTCACCATGCAGCGCGACGGCCAGTGGCAATTGGGCGTAAAGACCGACAAGGGTGTGCTCGATGTCGCCGCTGCAGCCAAGGCTTTGCGTAAGAACGCCCCTACGACAATGGATGAGCTGCTGCAGAACGAGCAAGGTCCGGCGCTGAATGCGCTCGTCGAAGCGGCCTTGAAGTCAGGCAATCAAAAGCTCTTCGTCCCCGAGAATTCCGTCGTATACGGACCGGTGGTGACCAAGCCGGAAAAGATCGTTTGCGTAGGATTGAACTATCGGCAGCACGCAAAGGAAATCGGCATGGCCGAGCCGAAAGTGCCTGTTCTGTTCAGCAAATTCAATAATGCGTTGAATGCGCACAAAGGGAAAGTGCATTTGCCGACGAACGTCGCAAAGAAATTCGACTATGAAGTTGAGCTCGTGATCGTGATGGGCAAAGAGGCGCATCAAGTCAGCGAAGCCGACGCGCTCAGCTACGTCGCCGGCTATTGCACGGGCAATGATTTCAGCGCACGCGACTTACAGCTCGAACTCGACGGCAAACAATGGTTGGTTGGCAAAACGTGTGATGGATTCGCGCTGCTTGGACCCTACATGGTGACAGCAGATCAGATCGATCCCGATAACTTGAAGCTTGAATGCCGCGTAAACGGTGAGACGCGACAATCGTCAAACACCAACGATTTCATTCACAACACTCGCAAAATGGTCAGCTACATCTCGAATCATCTGACGCTTCGTCCGGGCGACATCATCTACACCGGCACTCCGCAAGGAGTGATTCTCGGCAAACCTAAAGATCAGCAGGTATGGTTGAAGCCCGGTGACAAGATCGCCTGCAGCCTCGAGAAGCTGGGCGAGCTGACTTTTGATCTGGTATAAATCCGAATCAGGATTTTAGTCCGAACGTTAGCCACCGAGTATGGCTGTTAGCCCGGCTCCGGCAATACCGCCTATCGCTGCGCCTCTGCGGCCGCCCGCAATTGCACCGATAACAGCGCCGCCGAGTCCTCCGGCAATGATGTCTCCGGCAGGATTGGGCCGCCCATAACCATAATAGGCAGGCGCCGCCTGATAGTAGGTCGGTGCAGGTTGATAGTAGGTGGGTGGACGGTAATTGCCTTCATAGCCGCCGCCGCCACCGCCGTAGTCGTAACCGCCGCTGTAGCCGCCGTAGTACGGGTGCCTCCAACGGTGCTCTTGCTCCCAGCGTTCGTGCTGCCATTCCCGCATACGCCAGGGCTCGCCGCCGCCAAAACCGATGTTAGCTTGAATGATCGGCTGCGTCCCCACAAAAGGTGGCGTGGCGTACGGAACGTACGGGTAGTTCATCTGGTTGGGCAATGGCTGGTCGTACACGGGAGCAGGCGCTGCCGGCGCGTACGGGTAGGCTGGGCGGTCGTAACCCGTGGGCGGATAAGTTTGCGGTGGGTAAGTTTGCGGTGGATAGGCTTGCGCGTCCGTCCGTGGATAAGCGGCAGGAGGCACCGCTGGATAACGCTCCGGCGAGTAGGCAGGGTCATAGCCGCGCGGCTGAGTTTGGGCAGGGGCGTATAGATCGCGGGTCGCCAGATTGTCGACCAGAACGGCGCCACCAGGCTGTCCGTTGCGACGATCGAGCTCCACGTAAACCTGGTCTCCTCTTGCGGAATTGGGGAACTCGCGGACGTGAACCGATCCGGTCTCACGCTCACGGATTTCGTGCATCATGTGCCGGAAAGCCTGCGCGCCTGCGACGGTCGAGTTGGCACCCATGGACAGAGCATCTTGAGCGAGCCTGTCGCGCGCTGCCATATAGTTGCCGCTGTTTTCCATGCCGGAGACGTAATTAGCCTCTGAGTGCAACCTGCTCTCGTAGTTGCGGTCGTATCGCTGCTCATTAGACATGCGCGAATCTTCCAATATGGGGGCGTGATAGGGGCTGACTATATTCTGTTGAATCGTCGTGAAATGACAAGGGGGAGAACTACTAATTAAGGCGCCAAGGAACCACAATTAAGTTTGTTGGCATTTTCCGGGCTTTTCGACTGCGCGGATGCACAGTGCCGAATTGTTTATATATGGATGCGGCTTGGCAGCCGGAATTACGCCTTCGTGCTATCGTGATCAACTATCAAACGTCTCGTCAGGCGCTGGAGAGTATGCATTCCATTCGTCCGCTTGTGCTGTCATCTTTGCTGGCTATTTCCATCGGGCTGCCGGCGTTGTCCGTGGAGAAAGGCGAGGTTTCGATTGCCGCGCCCGGCGCCGGCAGCCAGCCGACAGCCACGCATGCTGCTGCTCCCGCTGCGCCCATTCGCAAAACGTGGATCAAAGTCGGCGCCGGGCGAAGCGATTTTCTCGTGTTCGCAAAACCGGAGTCGGGATATGCAGGACGCATCAGCGGCAATGATGACATCGTAGTGATCGGCACCCAAGGCGCGGTGCTCAGCGTGGACAATCAAAAACCGGTTTTGCACGACGGCGCGGTTCTAATCACCAGCCGCCGCGGCAATATCAGATTGACTACGAAAATTGCCACGATCACCATTCCGCAAGGTGCCACCGTGCTTGTCGACCGCGTTCCATCCACCTACAGCGTCATGGTGGCGATGGTGTCAGGCAGCGCCGCGCAAGAAGTGGTGGCATCGAGCAAGCGCGGTCACCAAAGTTTCAATCTGAAACCCGGACAGGAAGTCACATTTAGCGAAGCCAATCGCGAAGCGTCCGTGAGGAGTTTCGATCGCGCGGCGCTGCGCCCGGAAGTTAATCAGTTGGTGCAAAACAGTCGCATCACTTCAGCGCCGCTGCGACTTCTCGGCGAGGAAGGAAGCGAGTTTCGCTGCTCAGGCCCGGATACCGTTTTCTTGCGTTCCGGCGAAGTGTTCATGCAAGTTCCGGATAAAGTGGTTATACAAACACCGGTGGCAGATGTGGTTGGTGCCAAAAGCGCTGTACTCGATGTCGATGCCGACGCCGATTACGTGCGATTGAAGGCGTTCAGCGGCCCCGGACATGCAATGCTTCTTGCCGGCGATCGTACGTTGAACGTGGCGCCCGGGGAAGAGTTCATGGCGTCATCGCACGATCTCAGCGATACCGATGTGTATGTTCCGGATGGCGTGGCAAGACGTCGCGATGAGCGCGTTAAGCTCACCGAAAAATTGTTCGGCGCCCATTGCGAGTTTTCGATGGTGTCGTTTTTCAACGCTGCGCCCTACGTTCAACCTCTTAAAAAGGCGACCACGGGCGATGACAAAGTAATGCTAGACAAGGTATTAAAAACCGCCGCGTCGCTGTTTACTGTCACTCAAGGACACGGCGCATATAGATCTGTGTCACGGATTACGCGGAAGCGTACTAATCCTGGAAACCGGCACCAGTCAGGCGGCAGCGCTTGATGACTTCTGTCCGTTAGACATCTTTAATTTAGAAAGATTCAGCCTGCGGGCAAGGTATCCTCACGAGTCTTGGTCTTCTCGTGCTTACTTTGGTTCGTTCTTCCCGCGGAAGGAAAATAAAAATGGCGAAACGGTCATTCGTACGTCGCGTACAGCGCGCTGCTGTCGCAGCTTGTGGCGTCTTGGCATTCCTCAGCTCGCAGGTGGCGGCACTGGCTTCGCCAGGTGCGACTGGCTCGCTGAATTTGTCGAGCATCCATCGTACTGTGGCAGCGCCCAATACCCTGACGTCGCCGGTGACAATTACCGACGGCGGCAAAGCGATGTCGATAAACGCTGGGCAAATGATTACGCCGGCACAGGCGGTGGCACTGCAACAAGTGCTCGCGACCGGAACGCAATCAATTATTTTGGGATTGCACGGGAATGCTGTCGGCGGCTCCATGACTCTGGCGTCGCAACAAGCGTTGACTTCGCTTCTGGTTCCTCATAACGTGACGGTGGTCACGAATTTTTCCACTCCTTCCACTTTGACGTTATCCGGCAGCGTGACCAACTCCGGTAATTTGTATGCAGTTTCGACCAACTCGAGTTTGGCCGATGCCATCATCAGCGCCAGCTACATCACCAACAACAAGGGTGGTTTGATTTCCACTTTGTTGCCTGCGGGCGGACTGGCAGGCTTCAGCAATGCCACCGCGGGCGTGAATTTGACATTGATCTCAGGCGGGTTGACCAACCGCGGCACCATATCTAGTGCCGGCGATTTGACGCTGACCGGCACGTCAAACAATTACTTGATTCAGAATACCAAGGGCATCATGTCCGCCGTTGGCGCAATCAATATAAATGGAACGGGCGCCACCAACAGCGTCGTGAACGTGATTGGCGGCAACTGGTTTAGCCAAACCGTGAATGCAAATGCAGGCAACGGCAATCTATTTATCAACGTCAATCAGATGCCGGGCTTGTTGAACGTGGATGCGTTCAATGCGCACGTGTTTGCCCGCACACAAGATTTGTTGCTCGGCAATATGAATATTACGGGTGACCCGACGTTTTGGGACAGTGGCAGCATTACTCTGACTAGTAACTTGAACCTATTAGCCGAGCCGCTCGCCATCATCGCAGGCGGCGATATCAATCTCGGTAACTTTACCGTAGATACAAACGTTGGTGCCTCCAATGCACAAGGCTTCTCCATTACGATTGTCGCTGGTGCAGCTACGACGACGACAGGGACGCCTAACGGTTTCAATACGGCACCGACAGGCAACCCAATCGGCAACGGGACGATCAAAGTAACGGGTGCATCTGGGACAGGCGGTCAGATTACTTGCGGAACTTGCACAATCGATTCTTCTTCGCTGTCCGGTTCCGGCAACGCTGGCGGCGACATCTTACTGGCGGCATACGGAGGCACCGGAGCGAATGCCGGACAAATCAATCTTGGCACATCTACGATTAATGCCAGCGCGGGCACCACTGGCAAGGCCGGAAACATCACCGTAATCGGACCCAACGGTGTAAGTCTGAACGCGATTACAGCCACAGGCACGGTAACTGGCAGCACAGTCACTGTTGCTACTGCTGCGCCTAGCGGCACAGTCACCGTCGATTCCACTGGTGCCATTACAGCCGGCGGATTGACGCCTGGCACCGTATCATCCGCAAGCGTCAACATTAACTTTAACGGAGCTGTCAGTGCCCCGGGCGCCATTTTTACTGCCACCGGCAGTAGTGCCGGCGCCGTCACTGTTGGTAATACTATCGATGTTTCTCAAGCGCTGAACGCGGGCACCGGTCTAAATGGCGGCAACATCACAATCACGGCAGGAGCAATTACGTTAGGATCGGCAGGAGCGGCCGCGAACTTGTTAGCTGACGGTGCCAATGGCGTTTCAGCAGCCTTGCCTGCGCAAACAGCAGGCGGAGCCGGCGGCACAGGCGGCACCATCACTTTGACTACGAACAATGCCTCTAATGCCGGTATCATCAACGGCAATAATACGGTCGGACTGACCATTTCGGCGAATGGCGGGAGTGGAGGAACGGGAACCGCCGGAGCCGGCACTGCCGGCGAAGCCGGGTTCGCCGGCGGCAACGGCGGCAACGCCGGAAGCATCATCATAAATACAAACATATTCAATGTGCAAAATGCAGGCGGTTTTGCTACCTCCATGAGCGCAAACGGCGGCACAGGCGGTACAGGCGGCGCCGGTAACGTTGGCGTTGCTGTGAGTCCGAATGGCGGCGACGGAGGAGCAGCCGGAACTGCCGGAACCGGCGGCACCGTAAGTATCACCGCCAGTGCACACCTTGATACGACAACGTCCATCTCAGCTAACGGTGGCACAGGCGTCGCTGGCGGCGCTGGCGGGCTACCCTTTGTGAGCACTGGAGCAGGCACCCCCGGCACATCGGGAGCGGGCGGAAGTGGTGGCGCAGGCGGTACCGTTACGCTCGACTCGACCAGCACCGCAAATGTTCTGCTCATCAATGGCAATATCACTGCGCAGGGCGGCACCGGGGGCAGAGCGGCTGCCGCAATTGCAGGGTCTGCGGGCACCGCCAGCGGTGGCGATGGCGGCTCGACCGGCGCGGCAGGCGACGGCGGCGCAGGAGGCACGATTAGCATCACCGCCGCCGCGATAAACTATGCAGCGGCCCTTACGACTTTAAATGCGACGGGCGGCGATGGTGGTGCTGCGAGAGCCGGCGGAGCTGGTGGCGCAGCCGCTGGTTTGCCGAGCGGCAACGGCGGTAATGCAGGCGCATCAGGCTCAGGTGGTGCCGGTGGTACGGTGACGCTCACCGCTAATGGTGCAGCGGGCACAGCGACGATCGCGCCGGCCGGAGCCCAAGATTTGAGTATTTTTGCCGACGGTGGCAGCGCCGGTGCCGGCGCTAACGGCGGTAATGCCACCAATACCACGACGCTTACCGGTAATGCAGGCAGCGGCGGTAACGGCAGCGACGTGGGCAACGGCGGTGCTGGCGGATCGATCACTTTGAGCGCGACGAACGGCATCATCAATTTGGGTAACAATGGCGGTGCGTCCGCCCTCTCGGCAAGCGGTGGTTTGGCGCCGACAGCCGGCTGCGGCGGAAACTCCGCCCGGCTTTCGTCTGCAGGTGCCACAGGAATTGGTGGCGCCGGTGGTAATGGCGGCAACGGCGGCAATGGCGGCAAGGGCGGCACAATCACAATTACAGGCACAGAAGTTGATGATCCTGATCTAAGTTCAATCTTGGCGTTTGGCGGTGCAGGCGCCACCGGCGGTTGTGGCACGAACGCGAATAATGTCGGTCGCTCGGCTCCCAGCGGCAGTAATGCGGCATCAGGCGGCAACGGCGGCAATGGCGGCAACGGCGGATTAGGCGGAACGATTTCCATCACTTCGACGGAGGCTAGCGGCGCCACTGGCATTAATCTCGGCGCTGCCGCCGGAGCTCATACAATCAGCGCGAACGGCGGCGCCGGCGGCAGCGACGGATGCGGCGGTAATGGCGGTAGCGCAACAGTAGGCGGCGTAGAGGTCGGAAATGGCGGCGCCGGTGGCAACGCCGGTACGGACGGGACAGGCGGCGCCGGTGGAAAGATCACGCTGAGCGCTAAAGCTGATGTGGTAGTAAACGCGACAGTTACCGCCAATGGTGGCAACGGCGGATTCGGGTTTGGCGCGGGCAGTGGCGGCTGCGGCATCGTCGGCGGTGCCGGTGGCGCCGGACCGGCAGGCGGATCCGCCGGAAATGGTGGTGTCGTCACCGTAACTGGGGACAACATCTTCTTCGGACTGGCAAATGGTTTTGTCGGCGCCTCAGGCGGAAATGGCGGTGCTGGTGCGTGCGGCGGCAGTGCCGGCGGTTTTTCCGGCACAGGTACTGGACTGCCTGGTATGCCCGGCGGGGCCGGCGGCAGCGGCGGCAACGGCGGCACAGTCGCCGTCACGGCCGGAGCAGGATCCTCGACATTGCAAATTGGCGGCGCTGCGGCCACAGGCGGATTCGGCGGCGCAGGCGGATGTGCAGGAAGCGGCGGCACCCCTCTGACTACACTGGGCACCAAAGCGGGTGCTGGTGGCGCAGGCGGAGCCGGCGGTAACGGCGGTAAAGGCGGCACTATAACCTTCAAAGGTGATCCGAGTACGACTGCGCTCACATTGGGCGGTGACCGCACAGGCACCCTTACGACCGGACATATCGACCTCAACGGTGGCGCAGGCGGTGGTGGCGGGACAGGGGGATGCGGTGGCGGTATAGGCGGTTGTGCTGCAGTTGGTAATGGCGCCGCAGGCGGCGCAGGCGGAGCCGGCGGCAATGGCGGAGCAGGTGGCACGTTCACGGCCAGCGCTTCAACAATCGTTTTCGGAGAGACGCCGGCACTGGCGAGATTCGCTATCAACGACTTCGGCGGCCGTGGCGGAGCATCCGCCAGCGGCGGGAGGGGCGGCTCCAGCTTGACTGGGCTGGGGGGCGCAGGTGGGAATGCAGGCATTGACGGCGCAGGAGCCAATGGAGGCACCGTTACAATGACAGCGCTTGCCGCCACCGGAACAATCACCGATTTCACAGCCGGCGGAGTGCACACTGACCTCTCTATCAGTGTTAATGGCGGCAACGCCGGCAGCAGCGCGGGCTCCGGCGGATGCGGCGGCAATGGCGCCACCGGCGGCGGCGCTGGAGGCAACGCAGCCAGTGCGGCTCCTGCCGGCAATGGCGGCACAATTACCCTTGGCGGACCGGCGGGAATTGTCACCGGTGGTGGTGAGTCTGGTCTGCTGCAAGCCAATGGCGGAACCGGCGGCACTGGCGGCAGCGGCGGCTGCGGCGGCAGCGATACAGCGGGAATCGGGGGCATCGGTAATGGCGGCAATGCCGGTACTTCCGGAAACGGAAGTAATGGCGGCAATGCCGGTAAGATTACCTTCACTGCGAAAACCGGCAGTATTATTTCGGATAGCCAAATTCAATTGAATGGCGGCAATGCAGGCAGAGGCGGCGGCTGCGCCTCGGGCGGCAACTCTACCAACAATAAAGGCGGCAACGGCGGCAATGGCGGTAACGGCGGCAATGGCGGCCTCGCCGGCACGTTCACGATTACTCCATCGCAAATCAACGCCCTTACCTTTAACAGTAGCGTCAGCTTGAACGGTGGAGATGCGAATGTCGGCGGCAACGGCGGCTGTGGCGGAAGCGGCGGAACAGTCGGCGGTGCCGGCGGTTCAGGAGGAAATGGCGGTGTAGGAGCTGCCGGCGGTAAGCTGACACTCAGCATCCCATCAGCGAACATAACGTACGGTGCGTTCGCCGTCACAATCAATGCCAATGGTGGGGACGTAACAGTCATAGGTAACGGCGGCACTGGCGGCTGCGGCGGCAGTGGTATCGTCGGCGGTGCCGGCGGAAACGGCGGCAATGGCGGAGCCAGCGGCGCCGGCGGGACAATCACAATTTCAGCATCGTCCGTTGATACAAGCGCACAAACAAACAACGGCAGTTTCTCCGCGAGAGCAGGTTCCTTAACTGCGGGCAGAGGCGGCAATGGCGGCGCAGGCGGGACAAATACCGGTACTTCTACCGGCGGCAATGGCGGTAAAGGTGGCAATGGCGGCAATGGGGGCAATGGGGGCGCAGGTGGCACCATCTCACTAACAGCGAGCACCAATACTGCCAATGCTCTGGACGTCCGTGAGAGCCAACTTCAAGCCGGCAACGGCGGCAATGGCGGTGGCGCCGGCGCCGGCGCCGGAGGACTCAGCCAATATGCGGTCGGCGGCGCCGGCGGCAATGGCGGAAATGCCGGAGCAGGAGGCAAGGGCGGTAAGTTTACGGCCACAGCCAACGCCGGAACATTGACATACTGGAACATCACCTCCAACGGCGGCAATGCCGGAAACGGCGGCGCGGGCAGCAACGGCGGCAACGGCTATCAAACCGGCGGTAAGGGTGGAACCGGCGGCGCGTCTGCAGCAGGCGGTGCCGGGGCGGCGGTGACTCTATCATCTCTGATCGACATCTTCAGCGAAACAGCAGCGGTTAACACCATCACCGATAATGGTGGCACCGGCGGTGCCGGCGGCAGCGGTGGCGGCGGCGGAATTAGCGAACTTGCCAAAGGCGCAGCAGCCGGAGCAGCCAAAGCGGCCGGTGCCGGCGGCGCGGGTGGTGTCATCAAGATCACGGCTCTCGGACATGATGCCGGCGACTTAGCGATCCACCCAGGAGGAACGGGTGGCAACCGCACCCTTGCACTCCTTGCTTTCGGCGGCGCCGGTGGCACCAATGTCGGAATCAGCGGCGGCACGGGCGGTGCCGGACTCACGGGCGGCGGGGCGGCCGGAGCATCCGGAGCCGGCGGCGCCGGTGGCAATGGTGGTTCTGTGACCGTCACGGCGAAGCTCGGACAAGTATCTACCGGCAATCAAGCGGGTGCGCAGGCCGCGAGTATCTCCACATTTGGCGGTCTAGGTGGGCAAGGCAGTAACGGCGGCGGCGGCGGCGGAGCGGTCACCGGAAAAGCTGCTAATGCCACTCCTGGTGGCGCCGGCGGTGCTGGCGGTAAAGGTGGCGCGGTTTCGTTTACCGGCGACGCAGCAAACCCAGTCACTGTAGCTTTGACCTTCGATAGCAGCCTAAATTCCAATGGCGGCAGCGGCGGAATCGGCGGTCGCGGTGGTGTCGGCGGAACAGGCAAACCAACAGGATTCGGCTTCGGCCCGGCAGCGGGCTTCACGACGGCAGCCGGCAACGGCGGCGCCGGTGGCGCCGGTGGCAAGGGAGCCGCAGCAGGCGCCGTCACTTTGTCTGGAATTGGCGGCGATATCACATTCGACACCAACCTCGGCAACCGGCTGACGTGGACCTCCAATGGCGGCGGCGGCGGTGGCGGCGGCGGCGGTGGCGCCGGTAACGTCGGCGAGACAGGCGGCTTCGGCGGAGCTGGTGGCGCAGGCGGTGCAGCCGGCGCAGCCGGAATCTTGAATATCAGCACAACTGTTACAACTGGTGTATTTGATATGAACAGCAACGCCAATAGCTCCATCAGTGCCAATGGCGGCAGTGGCGGTGGCGGCGGCGGCGGCGCAGGCGGCGGTAATGGCGGCAATGGCGGCGCAGGCACCACCGGAGTCACCGGACTCGCAGCAACAGCAGGCGGCACCGCAGGTGGTGCAGGCACAGGCTCGCCTTTCGGTGGCGGCAAAGGGGGCGCCGGTGGCAAGGGCGGTCTCGGCACCGCAGGTGGCAAAATCACAGTTACAGCCGGCGGCTTCACTCAGACCACAACAGGGCTTGAACTTCTCAACGCCAATGGTGGCGGTGGCGGCGGTGGCGGCGCAGGCGGCCATGGCGACATCGCTCTCGGTAAAGGACTCGGCGGCGCGGGCGGCGCCGGTGGCGCGGCAGGGGCCGGCGGAGTCGGCGGTATCATCACACTAACGGCGAAAGCGACAAGCGGCACGCCGCAAGTGATCTTAAACAACACCGTTTCCGCCAATGGAGCCAATGGTGGCGCCGGTGGAACCGGAGGAACGGGTGGAAACGGACAGGGTGGCGGCGGAGCCGCAGGTGCGGCAGGTCTGGCTGCCGCCGGTGGCAACGGAGGCACCATAAAACTGACTGGAGCCAACACGAACAATTTCTTAATCGATAACTTCTTGGCCAATGGCGGCGTTGGCGGCGCTGGTGGCGGCGGCGGCGCTGGCGGCAAGGTCAATGCGACCGATGTAAATTCGCTCTTCAATGGAGCCAATGGTTCCAACGCCAGCAACGCCGGTCTGGCCGGCAACGGCGGATCGATAACCATTACTGATACCGGCATAGGAGTCAACGCAAACATTTCCTTCGCCGCCGGTCCCGGTAACTTCTCGGCTTCGGCAACTGGTGGCACAGGTGGTGCAGGTGCCAGTGGCGGCAATGGCGGCAACGGCGCCGATGGTGGTAATGGCGGTAATGGCGGCAACGGCAGCCTCGGCAGCAACGGCGGCAAAGGCGGCACAATTTCGATCACGGCTGGCGGCTCCATAATCAATGCTGCGGGCGGCACTCTCGATGCGTCAGGCGGTAATGCCGACCAATCCACGGCTGCTGCCGATGGTGGCACGGGCGGTGACGGCTTCAGGGGCGGCACAGGCGGCAACAGCGGAACAGGCGGGTCCGGCGGTGCCGGCGGTTCGGTGACGGCGAAGGCCGCAGGACTCACATTAGCGTTCGTTCTTGCTGACGGCGGGGCGGGCTCTGACCAGCAGCTTCTGGGCGGTAATGGAGGCAATGGCGTCGACGGCAACGGCATTGCCGGCCAAGGTGCCAGCTTCGGAGCCAATGGCGGCAAAGGACTGAATGCCGGAGTCGGCGGAGGAGGCGGAACTTTGTCTCTGACCGCGACGACGGCCAATATTCAATTGGTCGGCGTTGGATCGCTCATTGAAGCGAACGGCGGACTTGGCGGCATTCTCGACCCTGCAGGTGCAGGCTCCGGTGGAGGAAACGGCGGCTCAGCCGGACTGGCAGCAGGCAGTGGTGGCATTAGCGGCAATAGCGGCAACGGCGGCAAGGGCGGCAGCGTCACGATGGCTGCGCAAGGTGGCACCGCGACCATCACCGCTACCAACAACACGATAACCATCAGTGCCAATGGCGGCAATGGTGGTGACAGCAATGGTTTCGGCGGCACCGGCGGCACGTCATTGTTCTCGACCGGCGGCGCTGGTGGTAACAGCGGCACCGTGGGCAATGGCGGCGATGGTGGCACAGTCAGCATCTCTGCCGGCGGCAAGATCGACATGACCAATAACAATGTTCTAACAACGAATACGATCTCTGCAGCGGGGGGCAATGGCGGCAACTTCCTGAGCGGAGGAGGCGGCAGTAATGGTGCGGGACTAACTGCAGTAAGTGCGGCAGGAACCGTAGCTGCCGCTGGAAACGGCGGCAAGGGCGGGACAATCACAATACCGACGAGCGGAGGTCTTGCTTTGATTGCCCTGAGCGTAAATGGTGGCAATGGCGGCACGACGGCGGTCAATAGCGGCAACTTCACTACCCTCACCGGAGCGGTGAATGGCGGCGATGGCGGCAATGGTGGCAACGGCGGTAATGCGGGTTCAGCAACAGTTACCTCGACCGGCGGCATCACCACAAATGGATTAATCAGCGCAATTGGCGGCGCCGGTCAGATTGGAAACAACGGCTTGCAAGGCGGCCTTGGCGGCGCCGTCGCAGGTAACGGCGGCAATGGTGGCACCGGTGGCAATGGTGGCACCGGTGGCATATTGACCTTCACTGACACCAGCGCGGTAGGAATCACAGCCAACGCCAACTGGTCGATCGTCGGCGGTGTCGGTGGAAATGCCGGCAACGGCGGCAATGCCGGTACCACCGGAAATGGTGGCAATGGCGGCTCCAACATCGATCCGACACAATTGGCTCTTATAACGACCGTGCCGAAACCGCCACTAAGCGGTAATGCCGGTGCAAGCGGTAGCGCAACCGTCCAAGAGAAAGGCACCGGTAATATCAACTTCGGTACGTTCAGCATCTTGGGTACCGGAGCACAAGGCGGTAATGGTGGCAATGGTGGTACGGCCAGTGGAACTGGCACTGTCGGCATCGGCGGCAATGGGGGCGACGGCGGAGCCAGCGCGACCATTCTGATCGAAGTGCCTGCCAGCGGTTCGAATACGATCCAATATGCCGGCGCGGCACAAACGCCGACAACGGCGGGAACAGTCGTTCCAATCGTCACCGGAGCCAACCAGGGAATCGGCGGCAATGACGGCAACGGAACCAAGGACGGCATTGACGGACTGCCTGGCGCGGACGGCACAGTGACGTTCAAGAAAGTTGCTTACGACCAGTCGTCTGGTTCTGACGACTGCGTAGTCGACAGCGACGGGGACGCCGCGGAGTAGAGTTCGGTTACGAACGATGACGAGAAGGGGCGGCGCGATGCGCCGCCCCTTCCATTTGTACCGATAAGGAACACGTTAACCCAGCAGCTTCTTCCACCAGGGGCGCGACAGGCGTTCCACTTCGTCCTGAAGCGTGGCGATGCGCTCGTGTGCCTTGGTGAGCGCTACGTCTTTATCGTCGATGAGTTGGCGATCTTCTGCGGCGCGACGCTCCATATCAGCGATCAGACGAAATTTCCCTTCGGACTCGCGCAGCTCAGCGCGAAGATCGGCGATGTGATCAAGGGATGCTTTCATGCAACGCGAAAATTCTTCAGACATCAAACGCAGCGACAGATGGAATTGCTCGCGCATCGTCGGCTCCGCGATTTCCAGCTCCAATTCTTGCAAGCTGGGCGGATTGAAATCGCTCTGATGAAATGCGGCGGAGACTGTTTCGTGCTCGGTAGCCGTTTCATGGTCGTCGCCGAACAGCCGTTCATGCCGTTTGTTCATCAAAGCATCAAGCTCTGATTTGTATATAAACCAGATATCTTTCGATAGTATGCGTTCCTTTTTGCCCTTCAAACGTCCGTTTTCGAGCCGTTGCTCGATAGCTTCTTTATCGACGCCAAGCGCCGCAGCCGCTTGTTTGATAGTTACAAAAGGCGAGCTTTGTATAGTCATCAGGGGTGCACCATATATGGTGCCTGGCTGGGGAACATCGAATTATAGTACAAATCGCAACAATTAAGGTTGGATAAAGGCGCGCCATGTTGCCAAGCACGCGACCTATGATGGTCTCAAAGCATGCAAGGCGTGCGGGAGGACGAGATGACCAGGGCGAAAAAGAGCGCAGCGGCGCAAGAACAGACAGCCCACAGCACTTTGAACAACGAACAGCCAAGCAGAGCCGCCCAACCCGCAATAGATGCGGTATCCGCTGCGGCAGATGCACTCGGTCAGGGCATACAACTTGCCGGACATATCACCGGCAAGTTAATGAAGTCGGTTCAGCAGGTTAATGACCGGTTCGTGTGCACATCGAGCACTGTTACCGCTAAAGAGGCGATTGGACTCGACGGCGAAGTTATAGTGGCAGTTCCGCAGGGCGGCGCTGGCGAGGTTGTCCTATCGCTGGGCGGTTCTTTGCGTCATTACTCCGCACGTGCCCGCGACGGACGCCGGTCGTTCAAACGTGGAGAGAAGGTACGCGTCGTGGATGTAGCGAGCGACACGTTGTACGTCACGGAAGCGAAATAGTAGCGCACAGCACTGGGATCGCAGCCTTCCAGGCTGCTTCGTAAAAAGCGACAACAGGAGCAGGCAGGATGCCTGCGATCCCAGTGTTATTTCTTCCGCGACTGGTAAAACGCCATAAGGCACTTTTGCAATTCGAGGGCGCCTGGATCACCCAAATTCAGCCGAAGGAATTCGTCATCGGAACACAGCACAGGAATATCCCCGGACATTTCTATCCAAAAATCATATTCAATTTCATCGGATGAAGATTCGACAATGAAGCGCACACCATACGAATCGGGACCCTTCGCATAAAGAGATATAGGCGTCATTTTGATCACTATGAATGCCCCTTACTTGCGCAAGACCGCTCGGCCCGTCCACACATGAAGAAAGTCATGCCTCTGCATCTCATAGGCTGTTCCCTGTTTCGGATCACGAATGGATAGATTACCACTCTCATCAAGCCCGTCAATCACGACCTCATGACCAATTTCCAGGCCCCTGTTCGGAACGTCTACTTCGGGTTCCATTAATTCAGCCGCCCATGGTGCGTGTTCTCCCATTAGCCTATCAAAATATTCCGGCCCCGCATACAAGCGGGCTTCCGCCCGCCGGTACAGGATCGTGGCGAACTACGTCTGGCGCTCGGGTTCGTATTCGGTGGCGTCGAGGCCGAAAGTCCAGGCGACCGCTTCGCGCGGAGTGCGCATTTGTGGTGGCACACGCAGGAAGTAGTCCTTGAACGTTCCGTCTGGCTCGGGTGTGGAGTTTTTGACGCGCACCATTAATAGTGGCTCGTCACCAGGCATCTGCTTGCAGAATAATGCGCCGTACTCGTCCTCGGCGATCAATTGCGCGCCTGAGTCCATGACGAACTTGGCGGCACCATAACGTTCCACGAGCACTCGCCGTCGTTCGGTGTTTCGTTCATTTTCAATCCACCGCACCGTGAGAAGCTCCGGGCAATCGAGCAATTTCTTCTCTACAGAAACGCCCTGCCAACTGTAAAGCGAGAATCCATCGAGAAACTCCACCGAAGGCGAAGTGTATGAATGCAATTGTTGATTGTCGTCCAAGCGAACAGCGAGTGGATCCTTGCATGCGAAAACAATGCGTTCGCCGAACACGTACATGAACGCACCCAAGCGCAAAATCGAGAGTTCTTCGAGTTCTTCTTTGACTTCCGTGCGATAAGGCTCGCCATCGAGCACATGCAGCGGCATGAGATAGACGCGGAAGAAATCCTGAGACCACGTCGCCCAGGTGAGCGCATAGTCCGTCATTGCCTGGGCGAGCAATCCTTCCGCGTTGCTGTCGTTCAACGAGCGTTGTGCCCACTCGCTGCCTGTTCCTTGAGTGACTTGCATCGCCAACCGTTCGATCCGTTGCGTGGCTTCGGCGGCAACTTGCGCGCGACGTTCCGCCGCTTCGGCAAGCACGCGGTGTCTTGCTTCTACTTCGCGATCGCCCAAGCGCAAAATTTCTTCTTCGGACTCGAGCGTTACTTGCTGCATACGCTGTGCTGCTTCATTGGTGAGTTCTTGAATGCGCTCGAGAATTTGCGGTGCGAGAAGATGTGCGACTTGGGCGGCCGTTCCAGGATCCTGAGGACCGGCTGGAAAAATTTGGATGATTGCTTGCTGTTGGCTTGTGCCGAGGGGCGTCTCCGATCTCAGCGGGCTGCCGCCCGCCGCTACAGGGTCGGAACGGAGCGGGCTGCCGCCCGCCGGTACAGGGTCGGAACGGAGCGGGCTGCCGCCCGCCGGTACAGGCGCGGAACCAAGCGGGCTGCCGCCCGCCGGTACAGGCGCGGAACCAAGCGGGCTGCCGCCCGCCGGTACAGGAGTTGAACCAAGCGGGCTGCCGCCGGCCGGTACAGGATCGATGGCTCCCGGTGCGCCGGGATTGTCGACGCGCCGAAGGGCGTTCATTACTCGCAAACCGAAGGGTGCAGGCGTCCCCGGTGGGGGCGGCGGCAGCGGTTCCGGAGCGCGGGCAGCGTGGTGCACCGCGACTTCCAAATAGTCTTCGGTAAGCAAACGGGCCAGGTGGGTGGAAAATTCGCGACCCATCTGTTTAATGAAACCCTTTACCAGCGGGCAAAGCGGCGTTCGGAAGCCGCCGCGAATGGACACGTTGAAATCGGAAAAACGACGTCCAATTTCGAAACTGAGGTGCTGTTCGAAGGTCATGCGCGCGCGCGTGGCCGGGCGCGAAACCCGCGTCAGCTCGGTGTTCAGCTCCTCAATGATTTTCATGGACATGCCGCGCCGCATGTCGGCGTGCGCCTGTCCCATGATTTTTTCCAGGTGCAAGCCGATGGCACGTTGCACGCTGGTCATCGATTTGCAGGCCGGGTCAGTCGGCTCGTGAGCGCAGGCCAGCTCCATTTCCGGCGTCAGCTGCGCCATCAGATTGTCGAAAGCGCGCATCCAAAGTTCGTCATTGAGGTTGCGCGCAAGCTCGAATCGCAGCGTCTTGTAGAGCTCGCCGCGATCGTAATTGCGTCGTAGCAGCCGCCGCTGCGACTCGCTGGGCTGAAAGCAAACCAGCTTGAGCAGAAAGGGCATGACGCCCATCTGAAACGGGCTGTCACACCAGATGACGAATGGCTCCTTGCGCCCGAGGCGCTTGTAAAACCGCCCCAGCGCCTGTTCCACGGCTTCTTCATCGCTCGCCCCGGTGGTTAGCCAGGTTTGCGACCACCATTTAATATAGTCGTCCAGCCGCGCACGTTGCGACGGAGTGAGACTCGCGATGTATTCAGTCAGCAACTAGTCGTACCTCGCGAGGCGAATACTCGCGCTGTCTCACAACGCGATAGACGCCAGGCTCGAGTACGATTGCGCTATGTTCTTCATGAACGAGGGTGGCCCCTTCTTTGGCGACGACGTAACGATCGTCTCCATGCCGATAGGCTGTGGCAAATTGCGTGCTCAAAGCATGTGCGTGTCCGGTGACTTCGCCGTAAGCAAGCACGATTCGATGGGGTTCCGTCATGTCTTCAGGTACGGCTTCCGCAGGAAGCCCAGGGGTTTGTTCAACCTTTACGAGTAGGACATCGCCCTGTCTGTAATGGGTGTTCATAGCTGCCTCCCAAGCACTGGCAGTCGTGGTCTGGTTCTTTTTTCAACTTACCACAAACCACTATTTTTTATTCGCCAGTAGCGGCTCCGGAGGCTTTCTATTGCTTTACGAGCTCACGCAAATAACTGATTTTCTTGCGCACGTACTGCGCATAAATGACGTTCAGGCGCCAGCAGAGCGACCCTTCGAGGCATCCGCCTCTCACGATTTGCCGATAAAACAGAGTCCACCACGGATGCAACAGTTCGTTTAGCGCGCTGGCTCGCCAGGGTTTGAATTCTTGTTTGAAGTAATGCTCGGCACTCAATCTCGCATATTTGTCCATCGTCTGCGCGAAATGCTCAACGTCGCGGTAAGAGTAGTGCAGCATGTCGTGCTTCAATTGCCGCACTTCACCGTCAACCGCTATCGCTTCATGGACAACACGCTGTTTAAATTTGCCCTTACCTTTGCGAATCAAACGCAGCTGAGCATCCGGATAAAATCCGCCGCGGCGCACCGGCTGCTCACCTATGAATAACACGCGAGGAATCTTGTAGCCGTTAACGTTTTCCGGTATGCCACCACGGACGAGCTCGCGAATTTCCACCACCAATTCCGGCGTCAGAATCTCATCGGCATCGAGGCTCAATATCCAATCGCCCGTGGCAAGATCGATTGCCATATTTTTCTGCGCGGCATAGCCCAGCCAGTCTTGATGGTAGAAACGCACACCAAAACTTTTGGCAATTTCGATGGTGCGATCTGTGGATCCACTGTCGATAAAGATGACTTCGTCCGCGATGTCTTTCACCGCTTCGAGTACGCGTCCTATCGTGCGCTCCTCGTCTTGCGCGACAATGGTTACCGATAGCCGAGCGGCGCGACGGTCCCATTCCTGCAGCGAAACGTCGGCTTCCTGTAGAGGTGCGCCGGCTGCCGGCGTGCTTTCCTTGAGTGCGGAGCCCTTATCCTTCATAGGTGCTCTTCCCGAAGAGCTTCTTGATGAACGAGCTTACGCTGTGTCTGAATTGTTCTTTGCGCATATAGCGATCGCTTTTCACCCAATTCATTTGCAGGCTCATGCGCTTGCCTTCAAACGGTTTGTGTCCGTGCCACGAATAATCGCAGCGTTTGAAAACAAGCAAGCTGCCCATGGTGGGGGGCACTTCAGCCGCATAATCCTCTATATTTTTCGAACGCAAAAGACGCAAACGACCGCCTGTTGGATCTTGCCAATCGGCATTCAGATACAGCAACACCGTAATAAGCTTATCGCGAGAATCCGTGTGAATATGCCCGTCGGAGGTGGCGCTGCACTGCCCGCGCACGGTGAACATGGTTGGGTATTGGCTTAAGTCCAATCCGAATTTCTTGCCGACCGCGTCCTCGAATTCCTTGCCGAGAAGTTCTTCAATTAGCTCCGAAAACGCTGGTCCATATTGCAGCCTGGACAGCGGAAAGCTGCCTATCCGATCGATTTTCGGAAAGTCTTCAACAATTCCTTGCTTCGCATCCTTCTGCAATACATCATCAACCAGCAAATATTCAAACGGTTGCTCAAGCTTCTGCGCGTTCTCCAACTTGTTCAGATTCAACATCCTCAACGTTGTTGTCGCTGCGGTCATTGTTTTCTCCTTCGCTGCAAATCGGGACACTGGAACTCGGGTAGATGCCGGATTCCGCGAGGGCGGCAAGCAAGCCGTCAAAAATTTCTTCTGGTCGAATGGTGGTCATGCATTCATCGGTTCCAAGCGGGCAAGTGCGCTTGTGACAGGGCTGGCAAGGCAACTTCCCTTCTGTGGAGAAGAGGCGTATGCGCTCACTGCCAATTGGCGGCGTGCGCCGATAGCCGGTTGGTCCGTATATTCCGATGAGGACGGGCACTCGCACTGCCCCTGCGATGTGCAACGGAGCGCTGTCCGAGCCGACTGCAGCGTTGACGTGCTCGTAAAGCGCATACATCTCTCGCACCGACGTTTTGCCGGCGACGTTGACGAGGCGTCCGTTCAGTCGTGTTGCCGGCAATCTTCCAACAATCTTTTCCACTAGCGGCGCGTCGCCCTTCGATCCCACCATCAGCAAATTCAGATTCGTCTTCGATAACAACTGGTCGATCAGCTCCACCCAATGCTCTTGCGGCCAGTGCTTGCTCTCCCATTGAGTCGCGGGCGCCATAGCGACAATCGGAGCTTGCTCGCGAAAAGCGTTATCAAACAGCCGCGCCACTTTCTCCTTGATTGCACCAGACACCACGGGCGGTTCTACACCGTAGTGGACATCGCCGGCTCCGGCTGCCTTCGCCAGCAGCGCCATGTGCTCGAGGTGAAACACTGACGGGTCGAAGTACTCGCGCAATGTCAGGTACTTCTCGGTGTAAAACGCACTACTCAGCTCACGTCCGTGCTTGTAGCCGATGCGCCGTTTTATGCCGGCGAAGTACGGCAGCAATGCTGTTTTAAACAACCCCTGCGCGTCAATAGCGACATCATAGCCAACGGCTCTCACCTCATCGGCGAAAGCCTTCATCTCGCTCATGGTTTGCGCCCACTGCGCCGGATTCTTCAACTGTTTCGACCAGCGTTTTCTCGAGCAGGCATGCACGTAATCGAGCGCGGGATGCCCATCGATCACGGACACCAACTCTTCGTCTATCGCCCAACCGATTTTTGCCTGCGGAAATCCCTCACGCAGCATGGTCAAAATCGGCAACGTCTGAATGACATCGCCGAGGGCACTGAAGCGTACGAGCAATATTCTGTTGGGCTGTTCCACGGACACCATGAGAACCTGAAAGTGACCACGGGATTGCAATCCCGACTACTCTACAACATAACCGCGCAGCCCGGCTGATACAGTTTTCATGTGGCAAACTATCCGCTTCCACTGTACCGGCGGGCGGAAGCCCGCTGCCCTTTTTGTACCGGCGGGCGGAAGCCCGCTGCGAATTGAACTTTTTTCCGATTGACATCGTTAAAGATCATACAAATCGGAGGATAAAGACATGCCGCACTTCAGAAAACGGATCCGGCTCAAAGGCTACGATTATGCAAAACCGGGAATTTACTTCGTTACGATATCGACAGAGAACTATGAATGGTCCCTCTCGAACATTGACCAAGACACGGTCAAACTTTCACCAATCGGCAAAATCATCCAAGACAATATCGTTCAATTGCCCATCCGCCATCCGACGGTCCAGGTATTGAACAGCGTGATCATGCCCAACCATGTTCACTTACTTTTGTTTCTCAGCGCTATCGATGAAAGCCGTCCTAAACGCCTCTTTAACATTGTGGGGGCAATGAAATCAGGCTCTACACGAGAATGCCGAGAAGCGCAATTGATTGCGCCGAACAAAACTCTGTGGATGCGAAGCTTCCACGAACGCGTAGTGCGAGACGATGCTGAAATGGAACGATTCAGTGCGTACATCGATGCCAATCCAGGCCGTTGGCGAGAGGACGAAATCCTATTGGCCAAAATACACGCGAGCGGGCTCCCGCCCGCCGGTACAGGATCGCAGACCACCTGATCGTCTCCGATCCAAGCGGGCTCCCGCCCGCCGGTACAGGATCGCAGACCACCCGATCGTCTCCGACACAGCGGGCTTCCGCCCGCCGCTACGATTTCTTAGCTGGACTCGCCAGAACTTCTTTGGCGCAGCGGAGTCCGGAGCGGATGGCGCCGTGGACGGTGCCGGAGTAGCCGTCGGTTTCGGTGGCTTCTCCGGCGAAGAAGAGCGTGTTTTCAATCGGAGCGGCCAGAGCCAACGTCGATTGGTGTCCGTTTACCTTTTCGTAGGAGTATGCGCCGCGGAAATACGGATCCGATAGCCAGTCGTAATAGAAAAAGTCCGTGACAAGCGACTCCAACTCATCGACGGACAAGCCGAAGCTCATGGACAAGGATTCCAGGGCGCACCGACGCATGCCGTCCGCATCATTCGGCAAAGCCGACGCCTTTGGACCGCCCGCCCAGCCAGTTAATAACGGCACGCGGACAGGATAATGCGACCACCACGTAGGCATGGGTGCCTCCGGACAGAAGAAAAAGCCAAGCTCAATTAATTCTTCGTCCCCGACATCGAATCGATGTGTCTCCTCCCAGAAGTTGTGTTGGAAAACCAGTGTCGCGCGCTTTGCCGGACCAACGGCGATGCCTGCCGCTGCCGCGCGTTTCGAAGGAATGTCGGGAACAAACTCAATCGCTCCTTTCTCACCCGGAGGAGCAGTTAATACGCCCAGCGAAACGGTAATTATTACTTGTCGTGCGCGAAAAACCTGCTCGCCGGAGGTTACTTCCACAGAGCCGGGCTGCCACCGTATTCGGTGCACCGGACAACCGAGCCGCAGCCGATCACCGACCTTACGAGCCAGCGACGATACCACCTGGTCGTACCCGTCAATTATCCGACACTGGACGTCGCCGTTAATCTTCGATGCCGCTTCGTCTCCGGCGGTCAAGAATTTTACGCTGATCCAGTCTTGCCTAGCCGCATTGTAGCCTTCAACGTAGCGGCGACTTACCGCAATTCCGTCGGCAAGCCCCGGCTCTCTCTTCAATAACTCATCGGCAAACTCAGCAAAAGATTTGTCCTCACGGGAGGTCTTGCTAAAGTCGTCCATCCTCTCCAGTACTTTCTCCAGTTGCGAGAAAAACTGAGTCTGCTTTCGAAATGTACCTTGGGAAGCCTGCCATCGTGTGCTGCTGATATCGCACACACGAATGCGCTCGTGCTCGATAATTCGCCAAGTCTCCTCAGGTATACCGTGAATAAATTCGGCACCAAGCTCAATCGGCGACGGCACGCCCGTCGGGTGAAGCGTCCATATACGCCCCCCGGGTCGCGCATTCGCCTCCAACACAAGCACCCGACGCCCGTTAGCAAGCAACTCGCCGGCAGCAGTCATACCGGCGGCACCGGCACCAATTACAATTACGTCGCAATCCAACTTTTCATTTAGCATGATTTTGCTATTGTATAGGCATGACTATCGAGAAGCCAGAGCATCTTTTCAGCCGAGTGTCGCCGGACATTCTTCCCCATCTGATGTTCTGTGTAAATGAAACGGTTGCCGAAGATACACGAGAGGCTTTCGAGCGTGACTTCCCGCCGGAGGTTCTGCAGTGGTGGTCGGCAGTCGAACTGAGCCTGGCGGACGGCATCATGTGCTTACATGAGTTGCGACACGCGAAAACAGGCGAGCTCTTGTCGGCACGGCTAATGGTCTACTACGACGCACGCAACAAGCAAGAACGCCCCTTTGTCCTGGCAGCCTGGAGCGTGACGCCGCAAGGGAATCCCGCCGCGAATCAATCGATTGCCGGCAAAGGCAAGGGTTACGGCTCTCTGCTGCTCAAGCTTTCAGTCGAGATGATCAGAAAAAATCATCCGGAAGTTTTCGCATTTGTCAGTGAGCACCAATACAACATGTACAAAGACCAACCGGATAAGGTTGCCGCGTTGGCGAAATGGCACAAGAGAAACGGATTTGCCCGAGTAGAGGATTTCCATTACGAAGTGCCACCATTTATGCCGTACGAACATGCACCGGACAAATATATTCCTGTTTACGAGCGCGGATTGCCCTCGCCCGGCGAACTATTGATTCTGCCCTTGAATCAGTCGCAGTCTATCACCGGCGAACGTTTGATATCCATCGTCGAGCGCCTCTACAACTTCGGCTATGACGTAAAGTACACCGATCCGTACATGACACAACGCATCGATACAATCGACAGGCGCAAATCCTATACGCTCGAAAACGTTACGCCGCTTCTTTAGCCGGCGGCTGAACGTAGTGCGGAATAAAATTGGCTCGAGTACCCGTGATCTTCGATTTGTCGGCTCTGATTCCCAATCCGGCCGGATTGCCGTTAATCACCCAACTTCCAAGCACCATATGGAAGCCTTGATATTGGGCCAATGGCTGCAAGCGCTGTAATAGGAATCCCTCGGCACCATATTCGCTAGGGTTCGCGACGCTATCTTGTTCATCGCCGGGAATGATTATTGAAACGCTGCCGCCTTCACGGCCGAATATTGGTTTTCTGACATGCGGCTGCGCGCGCAACGCTGCAGCTTCGCGCGACTGATCATCGAAAGCCGCTTCCAACAGAAACGGGTGGTTAGGCGCCATCTGCCATAAAAGCGGCAAGCAAGCTTTATTGGAGAGGATCGATTTCCACGCCGGCTCCAAGAAGGTAATACTCCTCGATTCAATAGTCGGCGGCAACACACGCCTTCCGTGCTCTCTCGAAATGTTGCGATCCTCATCGAAAAGAAATTCCCACGGATAGAGTTTGAACAAATGAGTGATTGGTTGATGGTCGTTATCGAAAAACTCGCCGACGTTGTTCCACCGCAGATCACGCATGTGCACAAACTTGGTTTGGATGCCTGCCAAAGCGGCGCACGATTGCAAGTATTTCACGGTATCTTCTTCTTCCGGACAACTATGCATTGAAGCTAAGTGAAGTACAGCGCCTTGTGGAATGAGCTCACCGAACGTTTCTACCAAACGTTGATGGATTTGATTATATTGATCGGCTCGGTTGGGAATGCCATCGGTTCCCTTTTTCTCCTCGAGCCAGGCCCATTGCAGTATGGCCGCTTCATAAACCGATGCAGGCGTATCGAAATTCAACTCAAGCATTTTTAGAGTGGTGCCATCATAAGCAAAGTCAAAACGTCCATAGAGACTTGCATCACAGCGTCGCCACGACTCCCTGATTGCCTGTCGATACCAGGGATCGATTTTCAACTTGTCGAACATCTCTTCAGAGCGTTTGCCCGAGCAGACTTCCTTCACCAACTCCAATCCTAAGGCGGTCAACTCTTTCGTTGCAGCACGCACACGATCCACGATTTCCTCGTGTGAGAACACAACGCAAAACGGATTGGACAGAGCTTCCACCCAATACGGCGGATCATCCAGAATCGACGACAAATAGCCGAAGTCCTGCGCCTGCTGACGCCACCGCGTACGTGCTGTGACCGGTTGAAACTTCATGCAGTCAGGTCCTGCTTTCTAGCCTGCACTGGCCCCGCCCCCATGCGCACCACCACCAAATCCACCGTGGGCGCCTTCGCCGCCGGTACTGTGGGCACCGGTACTCGTCGTGTGAGCGCCTTCAGTACCTGCTCCTTCGGTGCTCGTACCACCGCGCACGCCACTGGTGCCACCTTTGCCTGCGTCGGAAGGCGAACTGCCCGCACGCGGGACAATCACGGGGCTGGAACTTCGGCCTCCGGTGCCGGTATGTCCGTCACACGAGCTCTGCCGCTGCGTGCCATCCGGGCATTTGGTGTTCCCGTCGGTGCCTGGGCTAGGATTGCTCGACGTAAACGGCCAAAACGCTTCTTGTACGTTGCCCTCAGTACCGTGTTCCGCCAAGAGTTGATTTAGCATCACCGCGGAATTTGCATTGGCTAACTTAATGAATTTCCCAGGACCTTCTCCGAGCTTCTCGTCCTGTCCGGCAACTTTATTATCGGCAGCCACCTTAGGTGGCATTATCTCAGCCAACACCCTTTCCGTCGGCAAGGCACGCAAGTCCACCGCTGTTTCCAATTTCGCACCAGCTTTATCAGCATGCGCGGGCTCCGAATTCTGTCCTTCGATTGGATGAAATACCATGGCAACTCCTTGCTTTCGGCATTGAACAAAAGCGTGGCTACTGGCAGGACTTGCCCGCCGTTATGCTACGAAAAATGAGTAAGTGCACATTCCATTATCGAATTCATCGCAGACATGACAATGGGACAAACCCCACTTAGCAAACATATGGTAAAAATCCATCGTAGTTTGTGAAGAACCTTCCCGCCCGACTACCGTTTTAGCTGCAATTCGATAGATGTCGTGATCGCTTTTAAACGGGTCATTTCGTCTGCCTTCCCGAACACAACAGCGTTGTACGTTTCGAAAAAGTCTTCTACTGTAGTCTGGAATTCTTCGGGATCTTCCGGCGTTTGCGCTGTCATCTCTAGAGCTCGCTCGAGTTTGGCAATGACGTCGCGGCCGGTGTCGGACGGCTCTCCTGTAATTCCCAACTTGGATAGGCCCTTCATTACTCGCTTTCTGAATCGCATCGCCGGATGCTTAAATTTCCGATGTTTGCGCATCTCACGCAATATATCCCGCAGCATGCGAATGGTGAACCAAGCAGCGAACAGTCCGCCCGCGGCGGCGACTGCCAGAATGACATAGCCCGCATACTGGAGTCCGACTTCGACATTGGACAAAACGCGTCCTATGGATGTATTAGCATTCTGCTCGAGATCGCGCTTGAACTCGTCATAGTTGTAATACTTCTGCTCGGCACGCGCCGGCAGCAAGCCACCGGGCGTGGGGTCAAAAGAGACCCAACCGTACGGTTCCATGTAAATTTCCGCCCACGCGTGCGCATGTTTCGCTTTCACGGTGCTGGCACCACTCACTGGGTCGACATCGCCAGGAAGAAAGCCGGCGACAAAGCGGGCAGGGATTCCGGCCGATCTGCACAGCACGATGAAAGCTGTCGCAAACGCCTTACAGTCGCCTTGCTTCCTCTCGAACAGAAACTCATCGGCCAAGTTGGTCTTTTCATCGCCCGATAGCGCTTCGTCCGTGTACTTGTAATTCTTGCGAAGGTAACTGACGATGCTCTCGGCCTGCGTAAATCTGTTTACACCTCTGCGGCACAATTCGTCAGCGAGATCCCCCACATCGTCCGATTCGTTTTCCGGCAAAATCAGATAACGCTCCAAGTAATGATCATCCCCATCCGCGTATGACGGCGTATCTCGCATGTGCTGAACCGACACACTAGGCAAATAACAAATCGCCGTATATTTGGCACCAGGCTTGAGCGATGGATCTGCTGTCACATTCCCGTATTGATCGACGGATACGGCTGACAAAAGCGACAGATGTTGCGGAATCCCTGAGGTCGGGACAAATTCACCGACATCAGACTTGATTTCAAAATTCTCTGCCAGTTCCATCACAGGTAATGCCTTCGACATTTCCAAAAACGGACACGGCTTTAGATCCACGCCTCTTTCCATACCAGCAGTTTCCCATGCCCCAGCAGCGTCGGTGCGGTGCCACGCATGTCCATCAAACGAGTCAAGACACAGAAGTTTGACGTAAACGCTTCGATTACACGCTAGAGAAAAGATTGGACGTTCTGTCTTTTGAAGCCGTCTTTCCAGAGAAACGGATGAGTCCGAGGTTATGCCGGTTAGCCCATCCGGAATATTCTTGCTCGCCGGCCGTGCCGATGGTGGTTTGCTCGCCCGATCGGGAGCAATTGGTTGCGGGCGAACAGAGCCAGGCGGTGGTGATGAGGCGGACTTGTTATCAGGTGCAGGCTTGCCACCATCAGAACCAGTCGTCTTAGGTTTTGAATTCTTGCCGGGCTGCTGAGCGTGCAGCTTGCCGCTCTTCGCTGGCGTTTTCGAAGGGGACGCGGTGCTTGGAGCCGGTGGCCGGTTCGCAGCCGATGGCGTGCTCGCAGCCGGTGGCGTGTTCGCGGCCGGTGGCGTGCTCGCGGCCGACGGTTTTGCCACTGATGGCGAAGCAGCGAGCTTTTGAGTCGCCGAAATCGGCGCCGGATTATTTGGAACATCTAACTTCGGAATCGATCTGTCCTCTGCCGGATTTACCTGGCTCGATTTTCCTGCTACATCCAGCGGCGGTATGCCCTTGATGGCACCGGATGACATCGCCAAATTTTTCGGTTGCGGCGGTGCCACCATAGGCGGTTTTACGCCTTGTTTTATTGCGGTGGCACCAGCCTTCGGATTAGAGTGCTTGCTAGCCGCTTCCGTGGTGGGCGCATCCTTGGGCTTTTCCGCCGATAATGGCCATGGCAGTGCTGGAAGCTTCGGCGGCTGAGGTTGCTGATCGCCTTTCGTCTTGTCGTCCGATTCATTCAACGACGGCGGCTTCGGCTTACGCTTTTTCGCTTTATGATTCGGATTTGCCAACGATAGACCGAGATCTCTTGGTCTGTCCATTCGATGCTGATAAATGAACGTCGTGACAAGCGATCTTACCTGCGTGGCAATCTGATCGGCGAGAGAATCAGCGCGCGGCATGAACGAAAATGCAGCCACGCTCGCACAAGGCAGCATCAACACGCTCAAGATCAAGGCCGGCAGATAATGGCCCCTTGTGCTCGATTGCACGATTCGTACATCGCCGCCGGACAATCCCATCGCATAAGAACGCGCGCACAGGCATAACAGCACGCCCCCCAGCACGATATAGAGAAGGACGCAACCGCCGAATATGATGCTGCGTCCTGAACATCCCGCCAACGCCATCAGCGCCAACCCGAATGCCGACGTTGCAATGATATCCTTGCGCGTTCGCAGCTCGAAGCAAGACACAATGCTCGTCGCCGTCAAAGCATTAACCAGCGGATAAAGAAATTCAAACTGTTGCGAGTGCAGGTTGGACATCCACAGCTCACGAGCAAGATTCACCAAAATGCAGATTGCCGCGATTTTTAAACCACGCTCCACTTGAGGCGGAAAATTATGCCGGTAGTGGTAGCTGAACATGCAGCCACCGATGCATAACCAGATGGAAAGCAGATTTATCGCCAGGTCCATGGCGCCGAAGTCAACGACGGGCACAGGCGCCTTTCCGAAAATAAAACTGCAACTAATGGCGATCACAGCCAAAACGCAACAGATCACCCGCATCGGAACGGACTCTTCGGCAATGTCCTTCTTTTGCGGTTCTGGCGTCATAGCGTCTTCAAATCCTGCTCTGAGTAGATAGTGGCAATAAGTTGTCCTCTTTCAATCGAACTATCGGGTTCTACCGCCACCAGATTGACTGGCGATGATTGTCCGCCGGCAATCAGCATCACTTCTTTTGACGGAACAATGGCCAGCGATTGATAGCGCACACTCGGGTTGGTCTTTTGCTTTGACGCCGAGGCAGGTAAAGGCTCGACCCTGGCCAGTATCTCTCCCAGCAAATCCAGTGGCGGTTTCATCTGCGGCAGGTCGAACATGAATTCGTCCATCTCGTCCGAGTCGATCTGAGGAGAAACAAATACCTCGGGCAGGATATCGTGGTCGTAGCCGAAATGCACGAGAGAATACAGAACGCACACCGCCAGTTCGAACTGACGGCGGTTTAGCCATCGCGACTCTAGATCGATAAAAAGATTGTACATAGGTATGGTTTCAGAATCAAACTCGCGCACTAGCAGCCGCGACAGTCGCGCGCTGGAGGGCCAGTGAATGTGCCGCAAAGAGTCGCCCGTACGAAACTCGCGCAGACCGCGCACGCTGCTCGACTGACTGAAGGCACGAACATTGGCAAATCGCATTCCGACGGGCGTATAGAGTCCGTGCAACGCTTCCAAAAAGCCACCGCGCATTTCCATTACCTGCGGCATCACCACCAGCATGTTGGATTTAGTTTGATCCTCGGTAATGCTTACGCGTCCAATCGCCCAGGCAAGTCCGAAAGGCATGCAGGTAGCGACATCAAGATGACTGAGCTTATAAACGCCTCGCGCCAGCTCGGGCACATACAGCTCAACACTCGCAGAATCCCCGCAATTTTCCAGGCATACAGCGTGCTGCGCCACCAGTTGCTCAGCCTGGTAGCCGCCCGGAGTCCGACGGGCCAATACCACACGCACACGCATGCAGCTGAGCGGCAAGAAATAGCGCAATGGTCCGAGCCAGCGGCTCTGGCTGATTTTTATAAAGATACGCGCACCCTCGCAAACCGCACCATAATCAGGCAAGAGCCCGTTGGATATGACGGAGCTTACGATCAGCAAGGGAAAGAGCGAAGCAAGCATCGCGCTGAGCACGATACCGGCGGATAATAAGTAGAGCCACTCGTTCGCGAGGAAGGCTGCCACCATATATAGTGCCGCGCTTATCAAAATCGCGAAGATGGAAATTCGTTCGATGTACAGGTATTTGTGTCCGAGCAGCGTCAGGCGTAAACCAGGGCCGTCAGGCGCGGCCCCGAACGGATCGGTAGCCGTGATGGGCGCCGCCTTCCGCCATCGCGGCTTTGGTAGCCACTTAACCAGGCGCTGGAAGAGCGGCAAGGATGTTGTTGATAATGTCTTCATGACTGATGCGCTTCGCCTTTACCTTCGGCAAGATGCGATGTCCCAGCACGTATGGGGCGAGCTGTTTTATGTCGTCGGGAGTGACGAAATTGCGTCCGCCCACGAATGCGCACGCTTGCGCAGCGCGCAACAATAGTTGGCTGCCGCGCGGGCTTACACCCAACACCACTGACGGATGCTGGCGCGTAGCGTTGGCGATCTCGATGATGTAGTGCACTATCGCTTCGTGCACGAAAACTTTACGAGCATTCACCCTGGCGGCGAGCACATCATCCACCGACAAAACCGGTGTTGCCGTAAAAGTGTCTTCCTTCAAAGTTTTGGAAAGAATGTCGGCTTCCTCGGCGGCGGACGGATAGCCGAGAGAAAGTGCGACGGTGAAACGATCGAGTTGGGCCTCAGGCAGTGGAAAGGTGCCCTGTTGCTCGATGGGATTTTGCGTCGCCATGACGAAGAAGAGGTCGGGCAACTTACGAGTGGTACCATCGGTGGTGACTTGCCGTTCTTCCATTGCCTCCAGCAAGCTCGACTGCGTTCGCGGCGTGGCGCGATTGATTTCATCTGTGAGCAGAATATTTGTGAAAATCGGACCCGGCATAAACCGGAATTGTCCTTCACGCTGTTCGAACACCGACACGCCTGAGACATCCGACGGCAGCAAGTCAGGCGTGCATTGAATGCGCTTAAACTGTCCGGATATGGACTGCGCAAGGCTTTTAGCCAAAAGCGTCTTTCCAACCCCGGGCACGTCTTCAATGATTAAATGACCGCCGGCCAGAAGCGTAACCACCGCCAAATGAGCCGCCCGTTGCTGCCCCACAAGCACGCCGTTGATGTTATTCAACAACGCCTGAGTCTTCTGGCTTAAAGCCGCGCTTTCAGGCGATCTCTCAAGCGTTCCGCCGGGCTTCAATTGCCGCAATGCCTCGTATAGTCACTCAAACCTGCTATTCCCCGCCCTGCGCCGATTTAATCCAGCGCAGCGGGCTTATGCCCGCCGTTACAGTCGCGCTTAAATGTTTTCGTTATAGGACACTTGGACCGATTCGTATTAGAATGTCTGCATGCACGCGAGGCGTGCGGCCTGGCACGAGCTGGAGGAATCCATGGAAATTGCCTATTTTGGAGCCGGTTGATTCTGGGGGGTTGAAGAAACGTTCAGCCAGATCGAAGGCGTAAAATCCACCACCGTGGGATACGCCGGCGGAACCACCGACAACCCGACCTATGGAGACGTGTGCTCCGGCAAAACAGGACATGCAGAAGTGGTCGAAGTTCAGTTCGACCCGGCTACAGTGTCTTATCAACAGCTATTGAAAGT
>Ga0134128_10000327_pt1 | contig 66613 bp, 58 predicted proteins | sample KB31754_FD_96462 | JGI IMG/M metagenome (GOLD analysis project Ga0134128, IMG submission 96462) | Terrestrial soil microbial communities with excess Nitrogen fertilizer from Kellogg Biological Station, Michigan, USA - KB3-175-4 | ecosystem: Environmental > Terrestrial > Soil > Unclassified ... | reverse complement strand
GCTTGCGATCCAGACATGCGCGTTGAAGCCCTTCAACCCACCGTGCAATGTATTTCGGCTATTGTCATTTTTTGCCAATGTGTACTTGACACCATCCACGGTGAACTCGCCGCCCGCGATGCGGTTGGCATATCGCCCAATCGTCGCACCGAAATAAGGATTGTCCTTCAGCTCATAGCCTTCGATATTGTCAAAGCCGAGTGTGATGTCACCTAATTTGCCGTCCCGATCGGGCACCCGCAGCTGAGTAAGCGTGGCACCGTACGTGGTGATTTTTGCAACTGTCCCATGCTTATTGGTTAGTGTGTACAAATCGACGGTGGTGCCGTCTTTGGTTTTGCCGAAGCTGGATCGTTCGATTCGGCTGCCAATCGGGGATGCACGCATATGCTCCGGTCCTAGTGATTGGGGAAAAGCAGGCGCAACAAAGAGGATGGAGGCCAATATTGCCGGCAACAAAACCGTAGGCGACAAAAACCTCATGCGCTCTCCAGTGGCTCAAACAGCAGGGTGATTGTAGCACTCCTAGACCCGGTGAGCGCACTCAGATACGGCAGCCGATTGAAAGTGATCTACGCGGCGCGCCGTTTGTTCATTGCGTACAGCGCAAATCCAATTAGTCCTCCAGTAACTGCGGCGAGCGTTCCGACGTGCGTTCTCGCCCAGACTTCAGGAGCGATCGGGCGCGAGCGGTCATCGAATGATCCGTGTGCTCCGCGGTCGCCGGGAACATAGTTCCATAAATTGTTAGGTCTGTCCGGTGAAACCGGCTCGTCCGTTTGTTGACCTGCGTAGCATGTTTCACCCAGATATTTGTCGAGATATGCTGGGATCACTTTCTCGCCTAGAACCGCCTCGACAGTAGGATATGCCACCAAGAGTTCGCGCGGAGTATGGATAGATGCCCAGTGCACTGCACGCGCTCCCACTTCGGGCTCGTAAATCGGGGGAACCGGCTGCGGGTGACGTGGCAATCGACTTTTCACCCAATCAAACTGCGGTGTGTTGAGCGCCGGCATGTGAACCATGCAAACCTTCACCTCGCTATTGTCATGCGACAGCTCGCACAACAGCGATTCCGTGAATCCTTTCATGGCATGCTTGGACGCGCAGTAAGCAGATTGCAGCGGAATGCTGCGATAAGCAAGCGCCGACCCGACTTGAATGATTACGCCGCGATTGCGCGGCTTCATGCGTTTCAACGCGCTCAAAGTTCCGTAGACATATCCGAGGTAGGTTACCTCGGTGACCCGTTTGTACTCTTCAGGCTCCATCTCCGCCACAGGCGAAAATACAGACACCATCGCGTCATTCACCCAAACATCAATCGGTCCGAACTGCTGCTCCACTTTTTCGGCAGCATCCTCGACCGCATTACTATCCGCTACATCGAGCGGCAGAATCAAACCGGTACCACCGTACTGTTCTACTTCGCGGCGGGTACCGGCCAATGCCTCCGGATTGCGCGCGATCAGTCCGATGCTCGCGCCTTCTTTCGCAAACTCATGCGCAATTGCTCGTCCGAGACCGGCGGAAGCTCCTGTGACGATTACTACTCTTCCTTTTTTCATCGCTTTCACTCCTCTCACATTTCGTGCGACGCGGGACGCGTCGTCGCGGTGCCTAGCAACCTCTGCAATAGGAAACAGCGGGCTGCCGCCCGCCGGTACAGAGGAGCGTAGGGCTGCCGCCCGCCGGTGCCGAGGAGCGTAGGGCTGCTGACCGCCGGTACGAGACCGCCACAATAGAGAACAATACTGCCGGTGGTGCGTCGAGGGAGTTAACTGTATGAGGTCAGCCATGGATCGGAAATCTGATAAGGGTGTTCGCATCCTGGATGGTAGCTCGTTCTTTGTCAGCGACAGTCTCGGCAATTCCACCGGCGCAGAAACAGACGGGCTATTTTTTCACGACACCCGCTTTTTATCGGTAGATGTTCTGCGTATTAATGAACAAACGCCGAGATTGATGAGCACGAAAAATGTCGATTATTTCTCGGCACGTTTTTTCATGACGCTGCCGTTCGGCACAATCTACGATTCACACCCGATTTCCGTGGTTCGCTCGCGGCTAATCGGTCGTGGCGCGACCGAGCAGATTCTGATCGAAAATCACAGCACAACGGCAGTGGACTTGATGGTTACGCTTCAGTTCGATACCGATTTTGCCGATCTATTTGAAGTCAAGGCCGGCACCGCCAGCCTTAACAAGCGAGACATAGTGCATGTCAGCAGTACCAATGGCATGAGCTTCACATATGAGACGGACAAACTGTTCAGGCAAACGATCATTGAGTTTTCACAGTCCGCGACAGTTGTCGATCGCACAGCTTACTTCAAAGTAAATATAGCCGAGAAGAAATCATGGACGCTCGACATCACTATCATCCCTGTTATAGACGCAGAACAGCACCGTCCGAAGTACACCGCGCGTTCGTTCGGCAAGGCGCGACCGGAAATGAAGAAATCGATGAACGAATGGCTGGGAGATATACCGGAACTTTCAACCGATCTGGATTTCCTTGTGCACACGTTTAATAGAACGATTGTGGATCTGGCGGCATTGCGTTTCTATCCGCACAACAGTAAGGATCCCGTGCTCGCAGCCGGCTTGCCGTGGTTTATGGCATTGTTCGGTCGCGACAATCTGATCACGTCTTATCAAACTTGCTTTCTCGCGCCTGAACTGGCACATGCATCTCTGCACGATCTGGCAGCCAGGCAGGGTACGGAAACAGTCGACTTTCGTGATGAACAACCAGGCAAAATTTTGCATGAATTGCGTTCTGACCAGCTAACCCTCGAAGGCAAGCTGCCTTACAGCCCATATTATGGGTCGTCCGACAGCACTCCTCTATTTTTGGTCCTGCTGCACGAAGCATATCTTTGGACCGGCGATGCAGGCATGGTGCGATCGCTGGAGAAAGCGGCAAGAGACGCACTCAAATGGATGGACGAGTTCGGCGATGCCGACGGCGACGGGTTTATCGAGTATAAAACCAAATCACCCAAGGGACTGCGCAATCAGTGCTGGAAAGACTCGAGCAACAGCATCATGTATGCCAACGGCAAAATCGCGGAACCCCCGATTGCCGTCTGCGAAATCCAGGGGTATGCATATGACGCCAAAGTGCGCACGGCTTACCTCGCCGAAAAGATTTGGAAGGACGAAAAATTAGCGAAAAAACTTAGACAAGAGGCGCAGAAGCTAAAAGAGCGTTTCAATGAAGATTTCTGGACAGATCGCGATGGTGGCTATGCGGTGCTTGCTCTCGACAAGGACAAAAACCAAGTCGACTCCCATACTTCCAACATGGGACAACTTCTCTGGTCAGGAATCTTGACCAAAGAACACGCCGCACAAGTTGTGCAGCAGCTATTCAAAGAAGACCTGTATTCCGGTTGGGGCGTGCGCACAATGTCGACATCCGACAGGGGCGCAAATCCCATCGGCTATCATATCGGCACTGTCTGGCCGCACGACAATAGTTTGATTGTTGCAGGGCTAACAAATTACGGCTATCGCGATGAAGCGAATAAGATCGCCGCCAATCTTATTGAAGCGGCCCACTACTTCGAGTACCGTCTGCCGGAGGCGTTCGCCGGCTACAGCAGATCTCAATTTGCTTATCCGGTGGAATATCCTACTGCCTGCTCGCCGCAAGCGTGGGCGGCCGGTGCCCCGGCGCTGCTGTTGCGTTGCATGTTGGGATTGAAAGCAGATCCGGAAAAGCGCACGCTCGAGGTTGACGCCTACCTGCCCAAGAATATCAAATACATGCAACTGAAGAACTTGCGGCTGTTCGGAAACGTTTACACCGTTAACGTCGACGACAAAGGTGCGCACATCGAACAGCAGGAGCCGGCTCAGATGGAAGCAGCGCGACAACACAAGAAGGAAGCGAAACGAGCAGCGAGCTAAGCCACGACAACTCAATGGGAGCGATAGGTTATGTCACACAATGCCTCAGATGTATTTGTTGATACGATAATTGCCTGGGGCGTTGATACCGTCTTCGGGATTCCAGGCGACGGCATCAACGGAATAATAGAAGCTCTGCGCGAGCGCAGCGAGAAGATCCGGTTTATCCAGACTCGGCATGAAGAAGCCGCAGCTTTTATGGCCTGCGCCTACGCAAAATACACCGGACGGCTGGGCTGCTGCCTGGCGACCTCCGGCCCCGGCGGCATTCACCTTCTAAATGGGCTTTATGATGCGAAAATGGATCAGGCACCGGTGCTGGCCATCACCGGCCAAACATATTCCGATTTAAAAGGATCGCACTTTCAGCAGGAAGTTAATATGCGACTCTTGTATGAGGATGTAACCTGCTACAACGAAGAGGTTATCAACCCCAACAGCGTCGGGATGCTCGCCAACGAAGCCTGCCGGCATGCGCTCAACCACCGTGGTGTCGCGCATGTCACCATACCCATCGACTATCAGGTGGCCGAGGTGGGGAAAGATCACAGTCCCCACAACGTGCCCGGACATGCAGGGCGCGCCTGGCAGCCGGTGCTGGAAATCCCGCCACAAACATCATTAGCCCAGGCGGCGGAGATCATCAACGGTTGCTCAAAACCTGTCATTCTCGTCGGCCGCGGCGCAATTGAAGCACGCGAAGAGGTCATTGCTCTTGCCGAGCGCATTGGCGCGCCGATCGTCAAAGCACTGCTCGGCAAAGAAGTGGTGCCGGACGATCACCCATACACGACTGGCGGACTCGGGCTGCTGGGCACCGCGCCGTCGCAGGAAGCAATGGAACAATGCGACTGCCTGATCATTGTCGGCTCTTCATTCCCGTATATGGAATTCTTGCCGAAGCCGGGTCAGGCGCGCGGCGTCCAAATAGACGACAAAGCTGATCGAATCGGATTGCGTTTTCCAGTAGACTCGGGCCTAGTAGGCGACGCCAAGTCCACACTCGCTGCGCTGCTCCCTTTGATTCCATCAAAAGACAATCACGAGTGGATTGAAAAAGCGCAGAAAAATATGAAGAAGTGGTGGGAGCTCATGGACAAACGCGCCACTTATGGCGAACGCTTCGCTGACAGTGACGGCAGGCAGGGCAACGGACACGACCGCACTGAGCCAAGCGCAGCAGGAGAGCAGTTTGTCAAGCCACAGCGTGTTGCCTGGGAGCTGTCGAGACTGGCTGCCGACGATGCCATCATATCCGGTGACTCAGGAACAAATACCACCTGGATTGCTCGCTACTTCAAGATAAGGGCGCAGCAGAAGTTCAGCTGCTCCGGCAACCTGGCAACGATGGCGCCCGGTCTGCCGTATGCCATAGCCGCTAAGGTCGCATATCCGCACCGCCAGTCGATTGCCTTTGTTGGCGATGGAGCGTTCACCATGCTCATGGGTGACTTTGCCACCGCCGTCAAATACAAACTGCCGATTGTCGTGGTGTTGATCAAGAATAATGTGCTCGGACAGATCAAGTGGGAGCAACTCGTCTTCCTCGGCAATCCCGAATATGCCGTCGAGCTGCAACCGATCGACTTCGCCAAATTTGCGGAGGCGTGCGGCGGAATGGGCATCAAAGTGAATAGTGACGATGAGATCGCTCCCGCCCTGCAAAAGGCATTGTCCTCGCAGGTGCCTGTGTTGGTCGAAGTCAACGTTGATCCCAACGAGCCACCAATGCCGCCGAAAGTCGATTTCGAGCAAGCGATGAAGTTTGCCGAGGCACTGGTACGTGGACAACCACAACGCGGGCGTATTGCTCTCACTCTCTTCCGAGACAAAATAAACGAACTGATCTAACTAGCAGCCGGAGGTGGAGACATGGGCATGAACGACAAGCCATGCAGGATTAGTGACGTAGGTGTGAGGCTGGTCCGTGTGCCGGTGAATCCGCCTCGCGGCGATGCCATTCAGCAGTTCGATGCCCTGGAGTTGCCGCTCGTTAGCATAAGCGACGCGAGCGGCAACACCGGTACCGGCTTTGGCTACACAATCGGCACCGGCGGCACCACCATTGTGGAACTTTTGAAGAGGGAGCTCATATACAAACTAATCGGGCAGGACAGTCGGCGGATCGAGCACATTCACAATCAGCTTTTGGCAAGCATTCACGCCCTTACCCCGGGGTGCATATCTTCTGCAGCACTCGCCGCCATCGATGTGGCTTTGTGGGATCTCGCAGGGAAACGCACAAACACACCGCTGTACATTCTGTTGGGTGGTGCGCACGACGGCGTGCCGGTGTACAACACACACGTCGGCTGGCTCAACCGTCCTCTCGATGAAATGGTCGAGCTTTGTCGCGAGGCTGTCCATCGAGATGGCTTCCGCGCATTGAAATTGAAAGTCGGCAAGTCGGATCCATTTGAAGATGTAGAACGCGTCGCCGCCGTTAGGCAAGCCGTCGGAAAAAATATCAGCTTGATGGTGGACGCCAATCAGTCCTGGTACAAAGATGAGGCCATCAGACGAGCCCGCCTGCTCGAGCCTTACGATCTGGTGTGGCTGGAAGAGCCGATGCCGGCCACCGACGTCGAGGCACACCGTGTACTCGGCCTGCACACTTCAATCCCTCGGGCGGGCGGGGAGAGTTTGTATTCGCTTGCATACTTCCATGCGTTTATCCGCAACAATGGTCTGGACATTTTGCAACCGGATGTGGTGCGCATCGGGGGAATTTCCAACGCCTTGAAAGTCTGCCACATGGCAGAAGCAGCCGGCTTGCGCGTCGCACCACACGTCTCACCCGAGTTGAGCGTGACGGTGGCTGCGGCGGTCAAAAACAGCATGTTCGTGGAGTACATCCCCCAGATGGAGCCTGTGCTCAAGAATAAAGTCATCATCGAAAATGGGTTAGCGCGTCCGTTCGACAAACCTGGCCATGGCATCGAATTCAATGAGGATGCGTTGAACCGACTGGAGGTCAAAAATGATCAACCTGGCGGCGGCTATGCACAATTGGGTGAGCGGCAACGGCCGGAAGCACCGAGAGGACTTCAATCATAAGCAGTTGCAAGAGCTGCAAGAGGGGACACGCAGCGCCAGGGAAGTAAGCAAATCGGGCGACGACTCGCCGGTGACTGTTGACGTTGAAGCTCTCGAAGCTGATCTTAAGCGTCAGGTCAAGGGCGAGGTGCGATTCGACACCGGAAGTCGAGCGCTTTATGCCACCGACGCTTCGAATTATCGCCAGGTACCAATTGGAGTTGTTATCCCTAAAAGCAAAGAAGACATCATCGTCACCGTGGCTCTCTGCAGGAAGTACGGTGCGCCGATTGTCAGCCGCGGGGGTGGCACCAGTCTTGCCGGACAGACATGCAACGTGGCGGTCGTCATGGACATGTCTAAATACTACAATCAAATTCTCTGGCTTGATGCAGACAAAAAACAAGCCCGGATTCAACCAGGCATCGTTCTCGACGAGCTGCGTGATGCCGCGGAGAAGCACAACCTCACTTTTGGTCCCGATCCATCCACGCACAATCGTTGCACTCTTGGCGGAATGATGGGCAACAACTCTTGCGGAGTGCACGCCTTGATGGCGGGGAAAACCGCGGAGAACGTCATTTCGATGCAAATCCTCACCTACGACGGGGAAATATTCGAAGTAGGAAAAACCTCGGACGAACAATTTCAACAGATAATCGCGGCCGGCGGCAGACGCGGAGAAATCTATCGGCAGCTCAAAGAGCTCATCGACGCCAATGCCGATCGCGTTCGCAAAGAGTTTCCGCACATTCCGCGTCGCGTATCCGGCTACAACCTGGACGACCTCCTTCCGGAGAATGGGTTTGACGTAGCACGAGCATTGGTCGGTACGGAAGGCACGTGCGTGACAATTCTCGAAGCTACGGTTCGGCTCGTGTACAGCCCACCCGGTCGCACGCTGGTGGTGCTCGGGTATAAAGACGTATACTCCGCCGGCGATCATGTCAAAGACATTCTCAAGTTTCACCCAATCGGTCTCGAAGCGCTCGACGATCTATTGATTGAGTATATGAAACGCAAGAATTTGCACCCGCGAGATACTGAGCTGTTACCCCCGGGCGGCGGCTGGTTGCTGGTAGAATTCGGCGGCAAAGACAAGAAGGAGTCCGACGCCAAAGGGCGCGCCATGATGGACGCGCTAAAGGAAAAGTCGGATGCGCCATCGATGCATTTGTACGACGACCCAGTTGTAGAAAATTTGATCTGGCTGGTGCGTGAGTCCGGACTTGGTGCCACTACAAAGATCCCGGGCGAGAAAGACACATGGCCCGGGTTTGAAGACTCAGCGGTCGATCCCACACAGCTCGGTGGATATTTACGAGAGCTGCAACAGCTCTTCGAAAAATATCACTATAAGGTTTCAGTATATGGTCACTTTGGACAGGGCTGCGTACACTGCAGCATCCCGTTCAATTTGAAAACTGAGGATGGAATCGAGGAGTTCAGACGATTCATGTCCGAGGCTGGAGATCTCGTGGTGAAATACGGCGGCTCTCTGTCGGGCGAACACGGCGACGGACAGGCGCGCGCTGAGCTGCTTGGAAAAATGTATAGCTCGGAATTACTGCAGGCGTTCCATGACTACAAAAAAATCTGGGACCCTCAATGGAAAATGAACCCCGGTAAAAAAATCAACGCCCATCGCATCGTCGACGATCTGCGCCTTGGTACCAATTACGAGCCGTGGCTGCCCCAAACCAACTTCCAATATCCTGACGACCACTATACATTCGCGCGCGCAGCTAATCGCTGTGTTGGTGCCGGCGAATGTCGAAGACATGACGGTGGCACTATGTGTCCAAGCTACATCGCCACACGGGAAGAGATGCACTCAACACGGGGCCGGGCACGTCTGTTGTTCGAGATGTTACAGGGCAATCCGCTGGAAAACGGCTGGCGCAATGAAACTGTTCGCGAAGCCCTTGATTTGTGTCTGGCATGCAAGGGTTGCAAGAACGACTGCCCCGTCAATGTCGACATGGCAACGTACAAGTCCGAATTTCTCTCGCACTATTACGACAAGAGGCTCAGACCGCGCAATGCGTATGCATTCGGACTGATCCATATTTGGTCTCGGTTTGCATCGAAAGTTCCCGAGGTCGTCAACTTCCTCACCCAAACGCCCGGGCTCAGTGTGGCAGCTAAGCTGGCAGCAGGAATGGATTTGCACAGAACCATTCCTAAATTCGCCTCGCAAACATTCCTCGATTGGTGGAAACAGCGCCCGCCGCAAAACATCGGCAAGCCGCTGGTGCTCCTCTGGCCGGATACATTCAACAACCACTTCCACCCGCAAACAGCCCAGGCCGCCGTCGAGGTTCTCGAACATGCCGGCTTCCAGATCTACGTGCCGACCACCGATATGTGCTGCGGACGTCCTTTGTATGACTACGGATTTGTTCCACTCGCCAAAAAGTGGTTGCTCAAGATTCTCGACACTATCCGCCCGTACATTCGCGCCGGGGTTCCCGTCATCGTGCTCGAGCCAAGCTGCGGTTCTGTGTTCAAAGACGAGCTAATACAACTGTTTCCCCATGATGCCGATGCTCAGCGTCTGAACCAGCAGACTTATTATTTGGCTGAGTTTCTTCAGAAGCATACTGAGAACTACCGCACCGGCCAATTGGCAGCCAAAGCTATAGTGCAGGGACACTGCCACCAGAAATCGTTGGTATCGATGTCGGACGATCTACAAGCATTAAAGGCGATGGGTGTTGATTATGATACGCCCGAGGTCGGTTGCTGCGGCATGGCAGGCGCCTTCGGCTTCGAACAAGGCGACCACTATGGAGTCTCCCGCGCGGTCGGCGATAGAAATCTCGTGCCCGCGGTGCGCAACGCGCCGAAAGACACATTGATCGTCGCCGATGGCTTCAGTTGCCGTGAGCAGATTCACCAGTGCACCGACAGGCGCGCATTGCACATCGCGGAGGTAATGAACCTCGCACTTCAGTCCGAAGGCTCCTCAACAAAATTACCGGCGTACCCTGAAAGGCTTTCGTCCATGCAACCGGCAAGAACACAACCCAGAACGCGCCTGGTGGTTACGCTGAGCATTGCGGCGGCGGTGGTCGCGGCGCGAGCGGGTTTTTCCTATCTTGCCAGAAAAAACCGTGCCGCGTAGGCGGTTTTAAACACCCGGGCAGTCGGGAACGATATTATCGGCATGACAGACTACGTAGAGCCGAAAATAGCCGATCTCGAAGCGTCCGCTGCACGCGGCGACGCCTCGGCGCAAGTGGAGCTAGGGCGCAGATATTTCTACGGCAAGGATGTCATAGCAGATCAGCATAAAGCCGCAATCCTATTTCAGCAGGCAGCCGATCAAGGAAGCATGGACGGAAGAGTCGGCATTGCTCTGTGTCACTCAACTGGCCGCGGTCTAGCGCGCGATGATCGCAAGGCCGACCAAATTCTCGAAGAAGCCGCTCAGCAAGGCAACGCCTGGGCACTATACCTGATCGGCAAGAGACAAGTACGCAAGGGCGGCAACGACACCAAATTGGGCATCCTCACGCTCGAGAAAGTAATCAAATCCGAGTCGGCTCCCGTCAACATTAGAATCGAAGCAGCAACGCACCTCGCCTATTGCTACAACGTCGGCAAGCAAGTCGCCAAAGATACAAAAAAATCGATTGATTATTACTCGCAAGCAGCCGATCTTGGTGATCCGCTATCCAAAGCAGCAGTAGCCGAGTACCTTTGGGCCGGCAAAGAAATTCCACAAGACCGAAAAAAAGCATTTCAGTTGTTTAGCGAATCGGCCCACAATGGGTGCGCATTGGCGGCAAAGGCCCTCGGCAACAAGTTGGAGTGGGGAGACGGCATGCCTGCCAGCTTCGCGCAAGCCGCCGACATGTATCAACTTGCTGCACGTAGCGGGTCGGCAGTTGCGCCACATCTGTATTTAGGATTAGCAGCGGCCAGACCGGCGCAAATCAGGCTACAGAATGTTTCTGATAACCTCTACGACGAACTCAACATTCCAAAGCTGAAAGTAGGCGATCTCTATTCGATTGCCCACACTGCGGACCTCACCAATGACGAAGATCATGCATTGCAATACTATGCAAAGTGCGCGTCCAAGGAAGCATTGGCGTCGCTCACTCCGTCGGTACGTCGCCAGATTCAGCGAGTCAATTACTTCAGAAAGCGCGCAAAGAGTTTCAGCAAGCAAGCCGCCGACGATTATTTTTGGGTGCTGGCAAGCACGGAAAGTTTGTTTCGACACGGCGACTCTAAGCTAAAAGTGCACATTCCGTTGGGAGCAGACGGATATTCCAATGAACTCAGAAAAATAATCATCGGCTGCTTCGAGCAATGGCTCGAAGCATCAAAGCACTCTTTGACGATTGAAGAGGTCTCTGACGCAGCGTCAGCCACACTGAGATTTATTCCTGTCGATAAGGATATATTTTACGGTTTTTCCGCTGCTCGGACCTGCTATCACGGCCGCAACGCGAAGTACCTTTTAGGCGCCGGATCTAAGTCCGCTATCCAACTGCCCCACCCACAGACCCTCTCGGACGACGACAAAGTCAATTTTACGCATACTTGCTTGCACGAGATCGGCCACGCCCTCGGCATAACCGCTCACTCGGTATTCGGAGGTGACGTGATGTTCGGCACGAGAAGTCACCTCGACAAATTGTCCGAGCGTGACGTGAAAGCGATCCACGCACTATACGCCGAAAACGCTGAGGAACGCATCAGTGCGATCCTAGAACGGGAAATCATTGCCAACAATCCATACGCATTAGGACGCATGGGACTGTATCACTATTCGCACATGCGATTTACAGACGGCATTGCTCTCCTCGAGAGAGCGAGCGAGCTGGGCAATGAACAAGCGCAAATCAGCCTCGGACTTCACTGCTGGACTCGCCTGAATTTCAAAAAGGCGCAGACACTATTCGAAAAGGCCGCCGCCGCCGGCAGCACTGATGCCGATCTGTATCGCCGCTGGCTTCTCGGACTTCGGGGCAAGACAGACAAAATCACGCTCGACTCGCTGAAGACAGCAGCGGCGCACGGCAATGCCGGCGCCCTCGTAACGCTCGGAATGTTCTATACCTTCGGCGATGACGACCACCCGAAAGACGTCACAAAAGGCGCTGCTCTTATCCAGCAGGCTGTTGACCAGGGCTTTACGTTCGCAACTCTAGCGCTCGCCGCAAATAAGGTGGTCGCAACAGCAGACAAACTCACCGGCAGCAGGAAGTGACACATTAAACGCGCCCTGGCGCGCGCTTTAACGTTAGTTTAACGGTACGGCGGCGTATGCTGACGGAACCACTGGCGAGGGTAGTTACTAAACTATGAGTTCTGAACAAAGCGCAGACAAATTTCTAAAAACCGCAAAAGAATTCTTTGATCACAAAACGACAGCAGATCAGGCAACAAATTCTCTGCTCGATCAATACCGCGAGATGCAAAAAGATGGGAGTTGGCGCCAGGCGATCGGAAATATGATCTCCGAGGGAAATCACTGGGACAGCATTCCCAACATCACTTGCGCGGCAGACAATACGCAGGGTTACTTAAGCTGCCACATGACGCCCTCGAAACTCGATTGGCAAGGAGACCTCCACCGTTCAATCGATTTCATAGTAGGGCCTAATGATCAACCGTTCGAAGTTCGAGCGAATGGCGAACCCGTCGAGAAAAAAGATCGGTGAATTTACGACTGTCTGGTAAGACCGGCTTAAAAGCCCGCCATCGTCCCGCCATCAATGTGGATCACTTGACCGGTGATATAAGATCCATCCAGGCATGCTAGAAAAACATATGCAGGCGCGACTTCATTCGGTTGTCCGGCGCGTTTCATGAGAGTGTTCTTTCCAAACTCTTGAACGTGTTCTGCGCTATACGATGCTGGTATCAGCGGGGTCCAGATCGGCCCGGGTGCAATACAATTTACGCGAATGCCTTTGTCGCCTAGCTGCTCTGCAAGCGAGCGCGTGAACGTGAAGATTGCCCCTTTGGTGGCACTATAATCGAGAAGTTTTGGATTGCCTTTGAAGGCCGTCACTGAATCGGTGTTGATGATGACACTCCCCGAGGACAGATGTTTCAATGCCGCCTTGACCATGAAAACCATGCCGAAGAAGTTAGTTCGGAAAGTTCTTTCCAACTGATTCGCGTCTAAATTTTCGATATTCTCCTGGACATGCTGCTCTGCAGCGTTATTCACAAGTACGTCCAGTCCACCGAGAGTTTTTACCGCATGTTCGACAGCTTCGCGGCAAAACGATTCATTACCAATGTCGCCGGCTATTGTGGTGCACTTTACTCCCTCTTTCTCGACCAACTCACGTGCCTTTTTAGCATCCCCATCTTCATCCAGATATACAATACAGATATCGGCGCCCTCACGAGCCATCGCTTGCGCGACAGCTCTGCCAATGCCACTATCTCCTCCGGTGACCAGCGCCTTTTTTCCCTTCAATTTCCCACTGCCCGCGTATCTTGGTTCCGAATCCGGTTGCGGCACCATCTGCGATTGTTTACCGGGCTGCTGAGCCTGCTCCTGAGGCGGAAATGACGGCTGTTTTCCGTGCTGAGATGTTTGCATTGGTAAGTCTCCGTTTCAGGTTACTGATTCAGCGACGGCTGCTCAAGACATGCGTTCCAAAAAGCGGCGGTGCATGGACTAAGCTCAAGCACTAGAAACTTATAGCCATTCGTCGCGTCGCACTTCAACATAAACGAAAACACCCAAGAGTAAACGAAGATGGCTGCCGTCTCCGAGAGCGGAAAGTGGTTGCTTGCCGGCGCGATAGGCGGTGCGGCCGGCGCTTTGGGCATGGAGGTTTTTCAACTAGCGGCAAAATACTGGGGTCCGGAAGCCCGGCAATGGGTCGAACAAAGCGCCGATAGTACCCATCACCCGCAAACACCTCAGCGGCAGCGCGAAGAACAAAAGCATCCACAGCAACGCGACGCTTCGACGGCTAGAGCCGCAAATAAAATGTCAGAGCCCGCAACTGGGACAATTTTTCCGTCCCCAGCGAGGGCTGTGGCGAGTGAACTGCTGCACTATGCCGCAGGAATATTGCCCGCTGCTCTGTATGGCGCGATGCGGGGCAAGAGACACACGAGTTTGTTGGCTGGTTCGCTATTCGGCTTTTCTATCTTTGTAATACTCAACCAGATCTTGATACCCAACCTGGGACTTGCCTCGAAGGAACAAGCGCGCGATCCGAACAATCGATTTCTAAGCTTGTGCGATCACCTCGTGTATGGAGTTATGACAGAACTAACGCGGCGCGCGGTCGAACGCTGGATTTGACGACAAATTATGAGGACGCATGCAATCTTCACTCTCCCCACTCGAAATTGTTGAACGCATAGCTGCCGAATTCGGGCAGCAAGGGCGCGAGCAACAGTCGCATGTTAGCGGGTTTGCTATGCCAGCCCTACCGGCAAGAATTGTTGCGGATTCGAAAGCGATCGCTCAATTGCTCAGGCTGCTCGCGCAGTACGGACTCGAGCAAGTGAAAGATCAGAAAGACGGCGCCATTTTGATTGAAGCTTTGCTTGAAAAAAATGTCGGGACGGATCGCATACGATTCGGCGTCACGTATTCTAAGCAAGAAGTCAGTGCACCGGAGGCAGAACACATACGCCGTCGGCTGCTATCCGAATCTATCGACGGTAAGCGTTGCGAGCAAATACTTGCGGAATTGAACACCTCACTTCTTGTTGATCAGGAATTACTCGGCAGAGGGGTGCGATTTTGTTTTCCAATTGAGGTAGTGCACGATAAGGCTGATCAAAGCCAGGATATTTATGCCGAAGCACTGCGGGACATAAAGATGTTTCTGGTATCAAACGATCCACCGCCTAACCGAGTCATGCAACAATACGCGCGACATGCCGGCATTTACCTGGAAGGCGCGCCTACCGCCAGTGAAATGATAATTGAGCTTGCCCGCAGAGGCCAGGACTTCGAGGTGGTTGCCATTGCTCCACCAATCGAAGACATGTCGCCGATCGAACTAGCAAAAACAATTCGCCAATCCAGATGTTCTCATCTAAAACTTCTCTACGTTGCGGCGTGGGATGACCCCGCCGACCGGCTGGCACATATGAATGCCGGATTCGACGAGACCATTGCCAAGCCGTTTACGAAAAAGCAGCTCTTCGATGCTTTCGCCAAGCTGGCTGGTCGAACCCTGAAAACTGAAAAATCACCCAAGGTTGTTTTAATTGCTGAAGACAACCCCATCAATGCCCAGCTAGCACATTTCCAACTGCGCAAATTAGGATACGAGTCAGAAATCGTGCATAACGGCAAAGAAGCGGTCGAAGCTGTCACCAACGGCAGCTATTTGGCCGTTTTCATGGACCTGCAAATGCCTGTGCTGCCAGGAATAGAAGCCATCAAGCAAATACGAGACCTCGAGCGACAACGTAACTCGCAGCGCATGCCAATCATCGCGCTCACGGCAAACACACACTTGGAACCGGAAGCGAAACAATCGGGTTGCGACTACTTTCTCGCCAAGCCCGCACGCATAGCCGATCTGCAACGCGCTCTGCAGCATTGCGTAGGCGATCAGGGTTTTCCTGGCGCCGACCAACGTACTCCCGCACGTCCATAGCTTATGATTTGCTAACGACGCTAAACTTTTACGCTCCGCCGGCATATTGACAAAGCGAGGCGCAGAAATGCGCATTCGAGCTCAAGACGCGCGGCGACGACGTCCAGGCGAAGCCTGGGCGAGAATCTCGTGCTCAATCTGTGCCTTCTCTCGAAACAACACCTGCCACTCGTCGTAGTCGAGGTCTAACCTCGACAAAGTCTGCTCAACGCCGCGCAGGTCATCGATAACGGCGACATCCCCATGTATGACGCGCATCCAGATTGTGCGCATCCGTTGTTCGACCTTATTGGCGTCCTCCGTCCACGTCAGGTACGCGTGCGAAAATGCCAGCTTCCGGGCAAGAATCGCCCGAACGCGGGCTACGGTTTGTTCCTTACCGCTGATAATCAAGTCGGACGGGTGAAGCATAATTTCAAAGTCATGCGCCGTAAAAACGGTAAGACGATTTGCCACCATGTCTTGCAGTTGGTTTCTGGCGAAAAATAGCAAGACGCGTGTAGGGAAGCTGACCATCCAACTGGCTTGCCGCCGCTGGGCCACCAAGCCGGAATCGTGAAGAGCAGCTTCTACGTCCTCAACCGCGGCGTCATAGTCGCGAGGCTTGATCAAAATCGGAACATGTTGACTCTTCCAAAGCTTCGCCATGGTCGTCAGTTTCATGACGGGCGCGAAGATGATCATCAGCATCATCGTCAATGATAAGCCGATCGTATACGGCCAACCTGAGAACACCGCTTTGATTCCGGGGACGACTCCACGCAATGAATCCTTGCGCCCGACTAGCGCCAGTGCTCCGACAATAAACGGGATCACAATCGCCGCCGCTAGCATGCCGAGGCGAATGGCATTCTTGTGCGCGGCAGCTTGCGGTGGAACAAACGCTGCAAGAAGAAACACCCCAACTAGCGGAAAGATGAGACTGATCACGGCGAGCAACCACAAGACGGATGCCGCGCAGGCCAGCGACATAAGAATCTGCTTGCGCTCGGTAACTCTACCGAAAAGCAGAACCGTGGCCCAGCTGAATATTGTGTTGAGGATTTTACTTGCTGAGTGAGTCAGTGCACTCAGCAGTGCCTGAATGATTGCCATAAAATTCCTGGAGACACCGAAGATGGACGGTTGGAACGACCCGCGGTGCCCATCTTTCTGAAAGTGCCAAATCTGAGCAGAAGACTTAGACCGTTTGTTTCTGCACAAGCTTAATGACTTCTCGACTGTCGAGCACGGTGGCAAACTCACCATGCAAGCTGGCGAGCGCAGCAGCGTGCACCGCATCCGCGTCCAGCTCCTTACCGTCGTAAGTGCTTCGATTGAACGTGTGACACGCATCAGCGACAACGAGCGTATTGAATCCAAGATTGGCCGACATCCTGGTGGTAGTCGAGACGCAGTGATCCGTGCTTATACCGGCAATTATTACCGTGTCGTACTTATGCTCGCGAAGGTACGCTTCAAGATCGGTGCCGATGAAAGCACTATTCACTGTCTTGAGCACGACGTATTCACCTTGAAACGGCAAAAACTCGTCTTTGAACTCATTGCCCGGCTGTCCGGGACGCAGAGGTGAATCTGCTTCTTTCGACATGTGACGGACATGAATAACCGGACGTCCAGTATTTCGCCAAAGAATGAGCAGCCGTTTCATATTGTGCTCAGCCGGCGGATTATTGCGTTTTCCCCAATGATTGGGATGATCGAATCCTTTTTGGACGTCGATGAGAAGCAATACGGCGTTGTGAGGAATTGATTGCACATGAACATGCTAACACGAGCCGAGATTACCATTCGCTAACCAACGACCCGGCGAGGACGTGTTTCCAGTAACATGAGAACGGTTGGAAAGCGGGTTTCCGCCCGCCGCTGCAACAACGGGAAGAGCAAGTGACGCAGAGTACAGTCAATTTTGAAGACTGTTTGCAGGTTTTGCGCGAGCGGTTTGCACTGGTGGATTTTCGGGAGAAGCAACAGCTCGTGATCGAGCGGGTGCTTACCAGGCAAAACACGCTTGCCTTGCTGCCAACGGGCTACGGCAAGTCGCTCTGCTACCAGGTACCGTCGCAACTGCTCCCCGGAATTACGCTGGTGGTCTCTCCGCTGATTGCCTTGATGCAAGATCAACTCAGCGGACTAGAACGTCGCGGCATCACGAATGCAACGTTGATCAACAGCTCCGTCGAATACGACGAGCTGCGGCAGAGAGTCGCAGGCATTCGCGACGGTTTGTACAAACTGATTTATGTTGCACCGGAGAGATTCGATTCGCCGCGATTCAGAGAATTCATCGGCAAAACGCACATCAGCCTATTCGTAGTTGACGAAGCCCATTGCATCAGCCAATGGGGACACGATTTTCGGCCGCAATATCGAACGCTGCAAACGCATATCACCGAGCTGCGTCCGGATGTGGTGCTGGCATTGACGGCGACCGCCACGCGATCGGTGGCATCAGACATTATGAGCATTCTCGGACTTGACACCAACAATCTGGTCGAAGGATGTTTCGACAGACCCAACTTGCAGCTCGATGTTATTCCCGTCGCAAAATCACAAGCCAAAGACTATTTGCTACCCCGCATGCTGCGCGAGCCGGACGGACTTCCTGCGATTATCTATACAAGCAGCCGGAAAGAAACCGAGCGCGTCGCGGATATGTTGAAACAGCAAGGATTTTCCGCCGGCTATTATCACGCCGGACTCAACTCCGAGAGACGCACCAAAACACAACGGCTATTCGAAACGGGCAAACTTGAAGCGATCGTTTCAACAGTCGCTTTTGGAATGGGTGTCGACAAGGCAGACATTCGCCAGGTTATTCACTACAATCTGCCGGCTTCACTCGAAAACTATTATCAGGAAGCCGGCAGAGCCGGTCGTGATGGCGATGCTGCACGATGCACCCTTTTGTTTCAGAGCAAAGACATCAACACCCAGCGCTGGTTGCTCGACCGAAATTATCCAACTCCAGCGCAAGTTTTAGGCGCGTGGCAGTACATTCGTGCCAACGCGGGATGCATGGCGCAGGACATCGTTGCTGATACCGGGGTTCCGGATATTACCATCAACAGCACCATCGATTTCTTGCGTTCGAGTGAAATTGTTAGAGTCAATACCAATGGCAGCCTCGAAGATTTACGGCCGGATGCCGAGTGCGACTACATTGATACCAGCCTGTTGGAACGACGCAAATCGAGGGACAGAGCACGTCTCAATGCGATGGTGGCATATGGGGAAGTTAATCGCTGCAGACGCCAAGTCATCCTCGAATACTTCGGGCAGACTCTTGCCGGCGGTTGCTCCGGCTGCGATGTGTGTAGCGACAAACCACAGCGCAATCATGTGCCGGCGGACGCCGGCGCGCTTTCGCAGGCGAGCCGCCCGGGCTCCCCTGTGCCGGCAGGCGGAAGACCGCTTGGATCGCACACACCATCCGGCAAAGACGTAGAGCGCCAAATCCTTTCTCTCGTCGCGCAACTCGATGGCAAAATCGGACGAACAACCGTCGCCCAAATTTTGTCAGGCAGTCAATCAGCCAAGCTCAAGGAACGTGACTGGGACAAAGTCGATGGCTTTGGAGCGCTCGGACACTTGCGTCAGGATGACATCGTCAAACATGTCGACGCGCTGTCAGAGCGTAAAGCGCTGCGTGTAAGTTCCGGTCTCTATCCGAAAGTCTCGATAACGCCCATCGGCCGGCAGTTTATCTCGGAAGTGTGAATGCATAAATTGTAGCCCTTTGGGTACATTAAACGATAGCGGCAAGCCCGCTTGGACAACTCCAATAAAAAGCATTCATGCACTGGCCAACACTTCAGGAATACAGTCGAGATATTTGGAATCCGCGGCACTGCTTTACGGATGCGAATTTGTCCGGCGCCAGTGTGGATTGCGACGCCGGCGGCAACCCCACCGCCATCATTGGCAACTTCGCCGCGATTTATAAGCTCAAGGGAGCCGACCGAAACTGGGCGGTGAAATGTTTCCTGCGCGGCGTACCCAATCAGAACAAGCGGTACGTCGAGGTACAAAAGCACTTTGCAAAAAACAGCACCGAAAACACCATCGCATTCGAGTATCTTCAAGAAGGCATCCTCGTCGGCGGCCGAAAACTTCCCATCGTGAAGATGGATTGGATCGACGGCGATACGCTGGATACTTTTCTGCTGGCTAACAAGCATAACCCCGGAATTCTCGCCTGGCTACTAGAACAATTCAAAATTCTGTGCCAGAGGTTGCATAAAGCTAAAATCGCGCACGGCGATCTGCACCATGGAAATTTGATCGTCGGCAAAAACGGTCTAAAGCTGGTCGATTATGACGGCGCCTACGTGCCCGCTCTGAATGGATTGCAGAGTAGCGAACTTGGGCACCACAACTACCAGCATCCCAAGCGAGTGCAGAGCGACTTCGCATCTTACCTGGACAATTTTTCCGCCTGGGTGATTTATACATCGCTTCAGGCACTGTCAATCGATCCTTCACTCTGGCAAACTCTAGCCGCAGGCGACGAATGCTTGCTTTTCCGCAGCTCGGACTTTGGCAATCCGCTGAATTCATATGCGTTTTCCATGCTGGAGTCCCATAGCTCGCAAGAGATCCGATTCAGCACGCGCATTCTCAGAAGCCTTTGTAATGTCGCACCGCATGCAGTGCCTCCCGTCGGAGAACCACTCGCCAATTCCAAACCGTTGCCGCCACTGCGCACATCGGTGTCGCTGCCGCGTTGGATACCGGCTCAGCAACCGACGCGAGAAGACAATCAGGAGTTTCGAGTTTTCCCAAACTTTAGAGCTTTCAATGACGCGGTGCGCATAGCATCCATGCAGTTCGACGATGCGGAATTGAAATCAGCTATGTGCTTGCTCGAAGACACAAAAGTTGGTGCCAACGGACGCGTTTATCACTTCGTCAGCGATGATCGTGAGATAGCCGTAAAGTGCTTCTCGGCTGATAGCTCGCAACGCCAGCAGCGATATAGTGAAATCGCCAAGGCGCAGAAAGGTCCGGCGAAGCGTTTTATGGTGGATTGCGAATACATCCCTCGCGGCATTTATGTCAATAGCCAGTGGTATCCGATTCTGAAGATGCCGTGGGTGCACGGCAAAACGCTCGGCGAAATGGCATCCGGCGCGGTCACCGAAGCGGTTGCCAGCTATATGGCAGAACAATTCCTGCAGCTCGTGTGCGCTTTTCGAACGGCCGGGCTCGCGCATGGTGATCTCGAGTTCTCCAATCTGATCTGGGAAGAAACCCAACTGGAGCTCAAGGTCATTGATTACGACAACATGTTCGTGCCCGCGCTGACGCGTATGGGCAGTTTGGAGCTTGGACATCCGGGATTCCAATCGCCGCGTCGTTCGTTCGGCGACTATGGTCCGTTCGTCGATAATTTTTCCGCATGGCTGATCCACTTCCTGCTGAAGAACATGCCGATCCGCGCCAATCTCTATGAATTCGCTGATGCTTGCATACAGGAAGAACGCCAGGGAAGCACGTCGCATACTTTGCTTCGCAATCTGCAAGCCGATCACAAAGAAGAGGGCCGGCAACTGGGCAAACTGTTGCACTTAATGTTGGAGAGACCACTGCACCATATTCCGGATATTCATCCCGATGAAAGTCTGGATCAGTTGATCGGCAAGCAATCCAAGGAAGTCTCATCGACGCATAGCGGGCTGGCAAAGCGAAAGATACGGCCGTGGTAGCCCAAGTATTTGATTAGAAGCGCGTTTCGTGATATGTTCGAAGCGCCCTCGAAGGTGGATTTATATAGGATATATGCAGGATATGCGTTCCAGGCGCAGTCCGTTTAAAACTGGAGACGAAACAAGTGATAAGCATTCAAATTTGCGAGCATTGCGGAGCAGTCAAAGATGCGGAGACTCCCTCCGAGATCGTCCAGACGCTTAAGAAGATCGGTTGGGAGCTGAAGCGCGCGGAAGGCAAGCCACGCCCGGCTACTGCCAATGCCGAGCCGAAGCCGGCGAAATCAGCAACGAAGAAAAACGAATCACGCGAAGAGTCGCGTGAAGAAAATGGCAACCACGCTGAAGTGGAAGAGCCGGTCGCCGTTTAGTTGTTAGCGGAAACCCAGGAAAGAAGGTGGCTTTTGGGCCGCCTTTTTTCGTTTGCGACCAAAGCGGGCTGCCGCCCGCCGCTACCTGATCGTGATCGCCGCTACAATATCTTCCAGTTGGTGCAGGCAAGGACTTGGATGGGCAACGCATAGCGTGTACCTTGATAAGGGCTTCCCAGGTTGATTGCGGCGCGGTTGTTGGTGAGATTCTGGATGCGAACTTCGAGGCTATCGGGAGCCCAGCGGTGGTCGTGCTTCCATTTGGGTGGGATGGACACCCCGGCATTTAAACCGATAAAGTATGCGCCCGGGACACGCGCCGGGTGTGGTCCATAAATTGCGGGATCGCGCTCGTCCTTGACGCCACTGTATACGGTGGCGGTCGCCAGTATCCAGCAGCTCGGACGTCGATAGCCAAAGGCGGCACTTATTGCCTCGCGACGGTCGTGATCCGGATACTTGGTCGTCGGCGTCGGATATTGCTGAATCCAAACTTCACCATCATTGAGGCGACTGCCGCGCAAATAAGCTACTGCCAGTGTGTTCGAGAGGTAACCGTAGAATCCGGTTCCATTGCGCGAGGGCTTGAGTTCTAAACGAGTCTCGTACCCGTAAGCTTCTTGCTCGTTGTTAGTCAGGCGGTTATACACAATTGAGTTGTCGATGACACCTGAATCACCGAAGTGATACAGCTTTTTGTAGAACACGTTGTTGCGCATGACAAACCGCCGACCGATCTGTTGTTCGACGCCGGCATCCACAAGACGTCCCCTCATCGCCTGCAACGGACGCGGCGAACCATTGAAGATTCCATTGAACGGATTAGGTCCTGCCGTAACGTCGAATGGCGTCAGGAAGTAGTCCACGGGGTTTGGCACGAAGATGTTCGAAAACGACGCGCGCAACATAGTGGTTTTGGTAAGCGCATAAGTGCCACCATAGCGGCCGCTGAGCTGCGCATTGATCTGGGTTTGTCTTTGAAACGGTTGTACATTGAACGAACCGACACCGGTAATAGTGGCAACTGTTTGCGCGATACCCATGGCATTCCCGAACAGGCTATCGGATAGATCGAAGCGGCATCCATAGTTGAGAGTAAACCGCTTCAGGCAAACCGCTGCCGGCTTCCATGTGTCCTGAAGATAAACGCTCTGAATCCACTGAGAGCCGTGGTATTTTCCCATCGGCCCACCAAAGTTTGGACCACCGGGCGCACCTGTGAACGGGCTGATGATTTGACCGTATGCCCTGCTTGTGGGGTCCGCATTATAGACAAACTCCGACAACTGCGTTCTTACAAATTTGAGATCCGTGAGAAAACCCGCCTTTAGCTGGTGCGTTTTGAACACGGTTTTGGAAATATCGCCTTGCGCCGAGATTACGTAGTTGTAGCGCTTGGCGTCTACGGCAGCGGAGCGCAAGAAGCCATTTCCGTTAATTACCGGGTTCGGATCAAAAACATTCGGCTGTCCGATTCGCTGCGAATAGAACGAATTGATGACGTGCAAGTTGGCTTCGTCGAAGAATTTCGCGAAGCGATGGCGGTACGAAAGTACGATGAAGTTCTGCCGGTCGTGCTCGTTTATCTTCACGCCTGCGGCGCGTGAAATTGGCGACGTAGGTTGATGCATGTAACTTTCGTTGATAGCAACAGTGAGCGCGAAGTGGTCGCGCTCGGTCGGATCAAACGTGACCTTCGTCATACTGTTTATGTCCAGCTTGGCATCGCGGCGGAAATCGCGCGTGCCAGGTTGCAAGCCAAGTTTGTTGGCCATGAGAGAGCCTGATGACTCGACGCGCAAGCGGTTCAAAATGCGATTGGGATCAAGGCTCACCGGACTGCTGAAGTAGTAGTTGCCACCACCGGCGATCGGTGCACCAAGCTGGGTGCCGACAAGCAGCACAGGCTTGTTGGACACGGGCATGGATTTCATGTGCACAATGGCGCCCATTGGTCCGCCGCCATCACTGGCCTCATAGCCGCCGACATCTACGTCGAGTGATTGCAAAGATCGCGGACTGGCGATCTGACTTTGTTGCAATACGCCCGCGGTCTCGGGCAATACGGCGCCATCTAACGTGTAGTTGACTGCGTTGTGTTCCCCACGGGTGATGACATTGCCCAAGCTGTCCGGCATCATGCCGGGCGTGGTATTAATTGCGGTGCGCAGATCGTTTCCATTGCCGATCTGCTCAAGATATTTTTTGTCGATGTGAGTTGTGGTGCCGACTTGAGTAGGGTGAGTTCGCTCCTCTATGACGTGTAACACGTCCGCCGTTTCTATTGGCTCAAGCTCGAACTCCTGCAGCGTTGGAAGTTCTTGTTTAAAGCTGATTGTCCGGGTCTGCGCAAGTAGACCGTCGGCGGATACCGTCAAGACGTAATCGCCGGGTCGCACATTGCGAAACGCAAAAGCACCTTTCTCATCGGTTTGGATTTCGATTGCGTGCGTGTCACCGGTGCGACGCAAACTGACTGACACGTGCGGAAGCGGTTTGCCGGAATCCGCGTCCTTGACGATGCCTTCCACAGTGCGGGTTTTTGAAGGAGCTGTTGAATCAAGCGGGCTTGCGCCCGCCGGTACGGAGTCTGGGGAGAGCGGGCTGCCGCCCGCCGCTACGGTACGCCGAAGCTGCGGCGCCGCGACGGCTTGATGCTGCGCGCAGGCTAAAAGCGCGAACGAAAACGCACAAATTGCCGCCAATTTGCTGCTCATGGGAGTGCCTTTTTATAGATGCGGGAAGTATAGGCGCCTGACACCCGTTTTGTAAATGATAATCGTTTTCATTTTAATAATGCCCAGTTCAAGCCGAAACCGCGACCGAAGTTCGCCGGAATCTTTTCGTACCTTGAGAACAGAAAGGTATCCGCGCAATCGAGGAAAGAGCCATGGAAAGGACGAAAGGAGGCTTACGCGCGCCGCTGAAGACGCATTTTGTGGCAGCGATATTGGTCGTTATGGGTTCTCTCTGCGTATCGGCGCCCGTTTTAGCCCAAAGTGCCAGCCTGCCAAAGACCACTCTCGACAGCTTCGTCAAACAAGCGGGCGGACACGCATACCATATATATGGCGATGAGGGGCTCGACGGACCGCCGCCTTATCTGAACTTCGACAAGGTCCATCGGATCAACACAGGCATCACCGACGATCGCGACAAGGGAATCACGACCGCTCATGGATCACTACTTCCCGACGCCTGGGGAAAGGATGAATTTCTCGGTCTGGAAACCGATCAATCGGGATACAGAAACTGGACTTACGCCAACTCATTTCAATATGGCGAGCCGCAGGTAATGGAACCGGCAAGTTTAGGCGCGTACTCCAGCGCCGGAGGGAAGGCCGGCAGCAATCCGCTGGGCGTCCCTCAGGCGCCTGGGCCAGACTACCAGCCGATGTATCAACACGGAATTTTGGTCGGCTGGTGGAGTCCCGCCGAAATCGCGCTCGCGCAAACTGATTACCCGGCGGCGCTGCGGAGCATCGTCAACAGCGATCGCTACTATGGCGGCGAATCGGGAAGGGATTCGATACTGTATGAGATCGGGGATATATCGAGTCCGTTCGGACCGTAGAAGCGGGCTTCCGCGCCCGGTACAAACTCGCATGGAAGCGACGGACGCAAGCCTGCTACGGTTCGAATTTGTAGCCGACACCGTATATGGTGCGAATCGCGGATTCCATGCGATCGCCGTCGATCTTTTTTCGCAAACGTTTCACGCAGGTGCTAACGGCTTCTTCCGTTGCCTCTGATTCGTTAGACCAAACCATGTTCAGGAGCGCTTGGCTGCTGTAAACTCGTCCGACGTTGCGCATGAAGAATTCCAGCAAGTCGAATTCTCTCGGCACAAGGTGAAGCTCGTCTGCGCCGCGCGTCACCTTGTAGTTTTGTCTGTCGAGCGTATATTCGCCGGCTTTGAGAACATTGCCTGTAACGGCGGGCGTCCTTCGCAAGAGCGCCCGGATGCGCGCGGCGAGTTCGCGTCCATCGAACGGCTTGGTAAGATAATCGTCCGCACCTAAATCGAGAGCCGCTTCTTTCTCTTTCACCTCTTTCTTTCCGGTCAGCATCAAAACCGGGGTTGATCCGCCCCGCTCACGAAACTCGCGCAGAATATCGATGCCGGCGACGCCGGGCAAATTCCAGTCGAGCACGACGACATCATAAGCGTAGCTTTTCAATCGTGTGCGTGCATCATCGCCAGTGGTGGCAACCTCAACCTGATGATGGTCGGCGGACAGATAGTCTTCGACCACGCGCACGAGCGCGGTTTCATCTTCGACTATGAGGATTTTCGCCATTGTTATTCCGCCTTTTTGCGTGGTTCGTCCTCAGGAAGCGGGCTGCCGCCGGCCGCTACCACCGGCACAGAGGCATGCGGGCTGCCGCCGGCCGCTACAGAGGAGGGGAGGCTACCAGCCTGCGGTATGGTAAACCAGAATACGTTGCCACCGTCGGGGCGCGCGCGCACTCCAATTGTGCCGCCATGTCGCTCTACGATCGCTTTGCAGATCGCCAAACCGAGTCCTGTGCCCTTGTTGTTCTTAGAATCAGCCAATTCGACCTGACGAAAACGATCAAAAATCGATGTGCGCAACTCCTCAGGAATTGCTCGGTTTCGATCGCAGACCTGAAACTCTACTTTTCCGTCCGCCGAATGAGCAGAAAGTGCAATAGAAGAACCTTCATCGGCAAATTTGATGGCGTTGCCAATCAGATTAATCATCACCTGCAAAAGCCGCTCTTCATCGCCTTCAATACTGCGAGGCTCGCCTACACCTGCGACCTCGAGTTGCACGCGCTTGTCAGCAGCGAGATTCTCGACGGCGTCGGCAGAACGTCGGAGAAACGAATTCACGTCGAGCGATGCGAGCTCCAACTCCAACTTGCCTGACTCCAGTTTTTCCATGTTGAGCAAATCGTTGACCATATTGATCAAGCGTTCTACTTCTTTCTCTATTAGCGTCAGGCTTTCCTTGCCGCGCTCGGTGATCGATCCGTAGACACCCTCGTGCAGTGCGGAGTGAAATACACGGATCGAGCTCAATGGAGTACGCAGATCGTGACTGACCATCGCGACAAATTCTTGTTTGAGCTGCTCTATTTCTTTCTCCTTCTCGCGCGCTGCTGCTAGTGCGTCGGCCATGTTGCGGAAGAATTTGTCGAGCCTGCTTATTTCGTCATCACCGCTAACCGGCGGGTTCAAAGCCTTGCCGGAAGCCAGTCGCACCGTGTTGTCACTAAGGACTATCAACCGGCCGATCAAACTACGGTTGAACCCCATTACCAGCAAGACGGCCGCAATTAAATTTACCAGAACACCGATGGTCAAGATCAGTCCGACTTGCTTTTCATAACGCTCAACGGCGGCACCGCGCGCTTGTTCGATCCGCAGTTCTACATCAACCAGCTGCTCAGCCTCGTGATTGATCGCCTTGAAATTCACCTTGAGCTTAGCCCACTCATCCAATGCAGCGTCACGATTTCCATCTTTGAGATAGTTTCGCGCGTTCTGCCCGATATGTTCGCCTTCCTTCGCGCGAACCATTATCCGATCGATCTCAGCCAACTCTTCGGGATGTCCTATGCAAACTTGGCGTATCAATTCGATCTGAGTTTTCAACCGATGGGAAACATCCTCCGATCGATGCCAAACGCCGTCGTCGCGAGAAAAGTAGTACAAGATGGAGCTGACCAACGCATCCATCGTCATTCTCAGGAACACATTCAACTGGGTCGCGAGGTCGTGAGCATGGTTGGCAGCGCGGCGCTCCTGCTCGACTTGATTAAGCGCATTCGCGAGGAGGCCGATAAAACCGAGTTCGAGCACCAGTGGCACTGCCACAAGCAGAATTACCTTCTTTGTCAATGAAAGCCGGGAAAACACGGCGCCGCCTCGGTACTACAGAGTATTGTGCCCAGACGGCAGCAATACATCTAATAGTCGACAAGACAATTTCGGTTCTTGCCGCCGACCTTCGACTAAGCGCTCCGTCGTCACTTCGGTCATACCTGCGCTACCGAATCCTGCTTCATGAAACGAATCAGCTTCATAAGGGAGAATTTGAGACCTTCGCAAATGATTCGAGCTTGCAGGAAGTCAGAGCGCGATGCAGCAATTTCAAGACTGCTGCTCAGCCTTGTGATTTCGACGGCGCCTACGGCGGATGCCGCGCCTTTCAATTGATGCGACAGCAGTTGCAGAGCTGTCCCGCGCTGCCGCCGCAAAGCATCCTCAACCAATTCAAGCAAACGTTCTGCGGTGCTGACGAAGACCTGCAGCAACTCGCGCGTCACGTCCGCGCCGTATGTGGCGGTCAAGAGACTGATGTTGACGGGGTCTTCCTGTCCGGCCACGAGCGGTGCCGTTTCATCCATCATGGTCTCGGGAGTCAGTGTCACTTCAAAATCACCCAACACAGCCAGAGTTTCTTCATCGTCCACAGACTCGGCGGCGTCGGGCACCGTCAGCCAATGACGCAGAATTTTTCGCATTTCATCTATCGATTGCGACATTGAAAGCCACTCGTCGTACCCGGACGAACGTGCGTCGGACTTGGCGGCTGTGTGATCGTCCGTCATTCCGAGAATTACAACCGGCGAACCCGTCGACGACAAAGAGCGAATTCTCGCCAAAGAGTCCTGCGGATCAGCACCGCATGCGGTGCCGGCCACCACAAGCACCGGATAAAATGCCACCGCCAGAGCGTCCATCGCCTCGCGAATGCCGGCAACAGCGTGTACGTCCAGTCCCAAAATGCGCAGTCGCAGCAATGTCAACTTTCGCTCGGATTCCTTATCCATCACGACAAGGACTTGCGCACCGACTTTCTTGCTGTCCGGAGGCACCAGTGTATCTTGAGCTGTCAGGTTGTCCGCATTAACGGCCGAACTCGCCGATAGTGATGTGCTGCACAAAGCATTAAACAAGTCGGATCGCTTGAATGGCTTCCGAAGTTGGGCGCTTAAGTTGATCGCCGACAGCTGCGGGTGATCTCTTCGGTTTGCATTGACGAGCACCACCGGCGTGGTGGCGAAAGCGGGATTCTCAGCGATTTTTGCATTGAATTCGGACAACGGTCGTCCAGCAGGGAGATCAACGACTAAGACGTCATATGCCGGCGTCGAAGACTGCATGGTGGCGCGCGCTTTGTCGACGGAATTCGTTAGATCACAAGTCATGCCCCAAGATTCTGCATACTGCTTGATTGTGCGCCCAGCTTCCGTCCAGGAGTCCACCAGCAACAGCCGGCGACCCTTCAATATCGCCGGATCTTCGCCCGAAGGCCGTGCATCCGTTCTGCACACCAGCGCCAACTGGAATGAAAGTTTTACTGAATCATCAGTCCCACAGTCTACCCGCGAGGCGCCATCAATAACTTCCACCAGCCGCCTGCTCATAATCACTGCGGCAGCCCCGTCCAGCGAAGACCCTAAGCTGGGATGAGGGTCACTGCTGAATCGGCTTAAGACTGACTCCGCCTGCGCCCGCAGCGGGGTGCAATTAGTGAAGAGCAAAGAAAACTCGACTAATACCCGCGCGTTTTCCGGATGCGAGGATGAGACGCTCACAACCATCTCGTCGACGGTATACAAGCTGAAAACAGCAGACGCGAGATCCAGCATTATCGTGCGAATAATCGCCGCAGGACCGCGCACCGCGCACGGTGCCGGTTGATTGATCCGCGTCGATACGCCGATGCCATTGGCCGCCGCCCCGTCGGCGAAAAGTTCTGCCGTGCTTTCGATGAGCGCATCAGGATGGAAATCCACCAGGCTCATCGGCACGTCGCCGGCCATTGTGGTGGGACCAGAAAGCACTTCGTCAATCCGGCCGGCGAACTCATCCTTGGACCAGGCATCCATGCCGGCACGTCGAGCGAAAAGCTCGATAAGCTGTCCCACTCCCTCGGTCGCGAAAATGCAGCAACCCCTCACGGTTTTGTACTCAAGAGGAAAACGACCCCGATGACGAAGCACCGCCGCTAAAAACTCAAAAATAAAAATCCAAAGAGCCAATTGCGGCCACCGTTCTACCAACTTCGATCGAGATTGGCTGACGGGACTGGACTCCACAGCCATGCAGCCATCGAGCGCGTCTTTGAATTCGGACACCGACTGAAATCGTTCGCTCGGCTTCTTTGCCAAAGCCTTCATCGCGATCGCTTGCACCACCGGTGAAACATTCACGCCATGACTTTCGAAGCTTGCCGGCGTCACCGTGAGGTGCCTGTGCATGACTTCAAAGGCGTTGCAACCGTCAATCGGCATGTGTCCGGTGAGCAACTCATACATGACGCAGCCAAGCGAGTAGATGTCCGATCGCTCATCGACCGGGTCGCCTTTGCACAGCTCAGGACTCATGTAAGCAGGGGTGCCAAATGTCGAGCCAGTCATCGTCAGTTTGCTGCTTGTGAGTCCGGACTCCTCTGTGATTTTCGCCAACCCAAAGTCCATTACTTTTACGATTGGCGCGCCGGTATCGAAATTTGCAATGTGAATGTTGGATGGCTTGATGTCTCGATGAATAATCTTTTGTGCATGGGCGGCGCTTAGTCCGTCACAGATTTGGCGAAGTATCGGATACGCCTCGTCTATCGAGAAGCGTCCTTTCTTTTCGAGCAATTCATCCAAGTTGCACCCTGACAGATACTCCATAATCAGATATGGGATTCCGGACGGCAATGTCCCATAGTCAATGGTGCCGACAATATTTGGGTGGGTGAGCCTGCCTGCCAGTGCGGCTTCTCTGTTGAAACGTTCGCCGGTATCCGGCCGGACAAGCAGATGGCTGTGCAGCATTTTGACTGCAACCGGCCGGTTTAAGGAAACTTGCTTCGCTTTGAAAACAACCGCCCAGCCGCCGCATCCGAGCAGCTCGAGTATTTGAAAGCGGCTATGCAGAGTCGAATCTCTGAATGGGTCCTTGCGAATGATGGTTAACTGCGAGCCGTCTGACGGGCACCGCTCCGCCTGATCGCGAACGTCGAAGACCTTTCTGCACGCTGCGCAGAATTTGCCACCGTCAAACCTCGTTTGTATTCCGCTATTCATTGATTCGCATTACCGGCGATTGTTTTATACCCAGCGGAGGCTTTGGGGAATTTACCTCTCGTTGACTTTTATCGGCTAATGTTGCATTCAAGCCCGCAACCAGCTCACAAGTTTGTCGGTGCACTCTCCCCGGAGAACAAAACGGCGTCGCGCAAGCGGCGTCGTTTCGTTCAGCGATATGTTGGCGCGTTTAACCCCGCCCGAACCGCCGAAAGCCAAGTCATTTACCGTGAATTGACTTTCTACCCGTAAAGTGTGGCTAATCAGCTCCCGCCACATACGTGGCCAATTCCTTACTAGCCCCCGTAATCATCCGCCAGTGCGGCTTTGCAAAGCCGCGCAGGCTTTCTTGGAGGTCCCATGAGTCAATCCACGCCTTCCGACCAGGTAAATAACAATAATGACGCTCCGCAACAGAAAACAGCGCAAGATTCGCAGATTTCTACCCTGGCTCAGCTCGCCGATATGCCGTCAGCTGGTTTTTCTTCGAACAAAGGGCAGATAAACGAGCAGCAGACGAGCAGCCTCAATCTGCAGTCGATGTTTGCCCAAGGTCCATTATCAGACCTGGCAGCAGGCTATAACGGAACAGCCGGGAATTCTGTGGCAAACGAGTTTTCCACGTTGGGCAGCGAATTTACCGCGGTGGGCAAAGATCTGACGGCCATCGGAAACGACTTTTCTTCTCTACAGTCTGACGTGACCAGTCTGCTCAATCAATTCCAAAATACCGGTGGCTCCGCAGCATCAGGGACATCGGATGGACAGGCGGGGGGCTATGGCACTACCGGCGGTGGCGGCGACGTTCCGGGCACGACGACAACTACCGGCAGCGGCGCCGGCAGCGACGTTCCCGGCACCACCACGCCCGGTAGCACCGGAACTGACACAACCGGCACTACAACTGCAGGCGGCGACGGTAGCGGTTTTGCCATCAACAATGGGCAGTTGCAGATAAACGGCAAACTGGTTAACGGCATTGCCGTCACCGGCGAATATGTCGCAGAGGTCGGAGCGCAGCAGGCTGCCGATAACATAGCGGCGCAGTTTCCGGGCGTTGACGCCGTAAGACTGGCAACCAGCCCAGACGGCGGCGCGTTCACCAATGGCACGGCGGCGCCCAGCGAAATGAATCAAAGCGTCGACAGCATCAACCAATTCATCCAGGCTCTGTCGCAGAAAGGCATCGGCACCATCGTCGACAACCACGCCTCTGACGCCAACACGCCAAACAACGTCGCCATGGATGGAAGTGAAGCCGCATGGTTCGGCCAGCTCGCGCAGGACAATATCGGCAACAATATGGTGATGTTCCAGACGGAGAACGAACCGATGGGCAGCGATCAGGCGGTAGTTCAAGAGCAGCAAGCAGCGTACCAAGCCATTCGAGCAACGGGCTCTAACGCGGTAGTCGCATTCGATCTCGTCGGCGGCGGCAGCGCTTCGCCCATGCAATCGGACCCGGCCGCCTATAATGGCGATACCAACTACGTCATCGATGCGCACGCCTATGCCTCGAATAATCCGGATCCCGTATCCGCCCTGCAGAGTGAAATCGCCCAAACTTCCGGACTTACGGAAGCTAACGGCGGAAAGGTTCCTGTATACATCGGCGAAACAGGCAACGCGATCGATGGATCAAATATAGACCCGGCAGAAGCCCAGCTTCTTAATGCCGTATGGTCGGATGGAAGCGGCGGTGTAGCCTGGCTCTATGACGGAGTCGCCACCGGCTTCGGCAGCGGCAACGGCGCCGACATGATGACAAATCCCGACGGCAGCCTGTCCGGCTACGGGGAAGAAATTGCTGGGTTGATTAAACAAGGTGCCACCTAAGCAATAACCCGACTCTCAGATCATAAATTTTGGGCGCATGGATGCCGACCTGCAGAAAATCGCACATCTCTGCGGGTCGGCAGTCCGATTTCTACCTGACGTGATTATCTTATGGCTGACCCGTGGAATAGACTTAGCAGCAACCGTACGGACAATGGAATCCCAATGAGCACTGGCGTGAATGTCGACCATGCCTTCGCGCGTTGCAGAACGCTTCTCGACGCGCTACTAACCGTCAGCTCACTCGGACTACGCTCTGGGCTGATCAGCATCAGCTCGCAGAATTTGCACGGTTGGGTTGCATTCGAAGGCAAGCACATAGTCAAAGCTGTAGTAGTGGAGACAGCACAGATCGGCCGGGGGGCTTTGCGCGCATTATCGGCAATTCCCAATGCGACATACAGCTACAAGGCTCCCGAGGCAGAACCGGCGTACGTCGCCGACGAGGTCGACGATAGCAAGTTCGCGGTGGCCCACGACCAGACGACAATGTTCTTCGGCGAACAGGTGGTCGTATTCCGCAATCCCGTACAAGGAGTTACAAACGACGGTCTCCAGGAACACCTGCACCGTACGATGACAGACGCCGAATTCCGCAAAGGTGTACTCGGCGAAAACGTAGATCCCAACGACGAATTCATGAAAAAGGATAGTTGGCTCTCCGCACCGGAGCCGCCACTCAAGGACTTCGTCCAGCACCGACAGGAAGAGCTAGCTGCCTCTATACCGCTAGAACAGGAATTTAGTTTGTTCGCGAAAGCAGGCTATGCCATTGATTTCCGCGATCCCACTGCCGTTAACAACCGTCGCGCCTCCGGGTTTGGTGCAGCTGGGGCTTTGCCCGAGGAGAAAACCGAGTCTAAAAAAAGGCGCCTTTCGCAACTAAAGTTGATCGCGCCTTTGGCGTTGATTTTCGGATTGCTTCTCGGCGGCTTAAAATGCGCGATGGATGGAACGCTAATCGCACCTGACACTGCGCCGGTCGAAACGCCGACGAATAATGGACAGGCACCGTTCAAATTGCCCGCTGGTGAAACATCGAGCACGCCACCGTCTGTAACCACACCCATGACTGCGGCGGGCGTCAAAGGATCAGCGGCCGCCGGCACGGCCAGCACCGAAAAATCCGGCACAAAGGCACCACGAATACCTGAACCGCTGGACGCAAAAGAGTTCGCGCTGGCCAACGATCGTTCGACCTTGTTTCAATTGGACCAGCTAGTGCGCAGTTACATGTTGAAAAAAAACTACAAGCACGCGCGCGACCTTGCCGGGGCCGGCTTTCGCAGCCCGTACGCAACGCCTGAGGAGAAGCAACGGTTCTACTTGCTCTATCAGGAATCCGTTAACATGATCAAAGGACAGCTAACAAATGCGAAATAAAGGTGCGACATTAGTGCTGGTGGTGGCAGGGGTATTTATCCTCGTCATTATCGGCCTTGGCATACTTTGCTTCGTCAATCTCTTCGGCGGGTCTCGCGAATTGCAGCACCTGACGGACTCAGGAGTGCTTAACCTCGGCAAGCAGCAAGTTACCAACGGGATACCGCTGAATCAAACGGATCAGCAAATCCAGTTTAACTGCATGTGGTATCCATACTGGGACGTATCTAATCGATGGCCTGGAACATGGGAAACACCGGCAGTCATTCCAATGGATCTACCGAATGGAATGGAAGGCTCCTCCTTTGCTTATCTCGTTGATAACAACGGCAACATCAATCTGCAAAATTACAACCGAATCATCGCACAGACATTGCTGGTCGGTATGAACGCTCAAGCCGAAGGCACCATGCCGGCCGCCGCCAACGCACAAACGCTGTACGATGCCGTGCAGCGGCTGCATACATCAATCAGCGAGCGACTGCTTTCCAAACTCAGCGACCCATCGTCCTCATCATCGATTTTCATGAACACCGCCGCGGCCAACAGCCTTCGCATGCTCGGCATCGGATCGACTCCCCAATTTCAATCGGACTCATACCAAGTGTCGTACTACAGCCGCGGTGCCTGCACCAATGTTTATATCGATTCGAAGACAATCCCAGTCGGCATGACAATGCCATCCGGTTCATTGAGTACTGAGGTCGGACCCACTAACATACCTTACATGACCGGGTACGTCGACATTGAAGCCGGACCATTTGCCATCCAGGGCACACCTGTGTTTCCGGGGCAGCAGCCTCACCTGATTTCCGAGCGTGACTTTCAGACAGACCTCACATCGCCCGTCGCCAGCGGTTATGTGGCACCAAATTCATTCTCAGCGAGTTGCGGCGCCCCTAATAGCGTCACTCCGACGGCATTAAAGAACAGCTCTGCAGCGACGGTAGGCTTGCTTGGACAATCGTACGCGGGCGGGATACCCGAGGGCTATGTTGTCGTGCACAATATCATCGGCTCCGTCACCGGCACTGTACCGCAAATGATCACATCACTTGCTGCAGCAGACCAGGCAAGAATCATGACTGTATTAAAGCAGCGCCTGCACCAGATCATGCCTGAATACACGGATACGCAGGTCGTAAATTTCATCAATACCCAGGTGATAAGCCACGACAAAAATGCGCCGACATACATCTACCGCTATCCTGAGCTGAATAGCCCGCTGTATTCGGCATGGCATCAACAATTGCTGGCAACCGCTGTGCCGGACGGCACGCCGAACCAGCTCTTCGGAAGCATCGTGCCACCACCAACGTTTCCGAAGGGTCAGATCAACCGATATTATGGCGTCATCCCTGACGGCCTATTGGAGCAATATCCAGGCACCGGTTTCAAGGCGCACTGGACGCCATCATCCGGTTTTCAAAACTTGCTGGGACTATTGGCAGTACCCTAACGATCTTACGGAGGAGTCCGCTGTTCGTGGCAAACATTTTATTAGTTGAAGACGATGACGGGCTGATCAAACAGATCGAGTTGTGGCTGACCTACGAATCGCACGAGGTACAAACCGCGACCAACGGCAGATCCGCTCGGCAAGCTCTGACTAGCGGCAACTTTGATGTGATTGTCCTGGATTGGGTGTTGCCCGACGCGTCGGGCGTCGATCTCTGTCAGGAATTCCGCAAGCATGGCGGACACACCCCCATTCTCATGCTCAGCGGCAAGCAATCGACAGGCGAGAAAGTCTGCGCTTTAGATGCGGGAGCCGACGACTACCTGGCCAAACCGTTTCACCCAAAAGAGCTTTCCGCGCGATTGAGCGCGCTGCTGCGCCGTCCATTCGCTCTCAAGCCGGAGGTTATTCGCTGTGGCTGTCTCGAGCTCAATACGAAGCTGCGTAAGATATATAGCAATGGCGAAGAGCTGAGCATGCCACAGCGCGAGTTTTCCCTGCTCGAATTATTTATGGAACACCCCGGATATGTTTTCACCGCTGAAGAGCTCGTGGACCAACTGTGGTCGGCCGAATCCGATGTTTCTCCTTCCATCGTAAAAGTCTATGTTAATAAGCTGAGAAACCGGCTGGCCGATCTACGTGCGTCCGTCGAGCTGAGCACCGCGCGCGGTGCCGGATATTCCCTGAAAGAGCAAGGTTAGAAAAGCCGGCTAAATTTGCTTGACTGAAAACCAGAAAACCGAACCTTGCCCGGGCTCGCTTTCCACGCCGATGTCGCCGCCATGCGCCTCAATGAGTCCCTTGCAGATTGCCAGCCCCAGTCCGGTACTGGCACCGTTTGTTTTGCCGAAGCTTTTGAATCTTTCGAACACGAGCGATTGCTCGTCCCTGCTAATGCCTGGACCCTGATCACAGACACGCACTTCCACCCGGCTACCGGCGGCATGTACCTCTACCTTGATCTCGCCTCCAGGGGGAGAGAATTTGATGGCATTGCCTAAAAGGTTGGAAACAACTTGCACCAGTCTGTCCTCGTCGCCGAGTACTCTAGTTTCTGCCTGCTGCACTTCGATCTTGACGCCGGACTTCTGAGCCAAGCCGATCACTGAGTTTACAGATTTAGCTAACACCGCCGACAATACCACCGGCTCGAGTTTTACCGCAAATTCCCGAACATCCATTTTCTCCAGATCCAGCAGCTCGTTTATCAGTCCGATCAGCCGATCGACATCGGACTCAGTTGCCTCGATGTGCTTGTGCCCATCATCCGTTAACTTCCCGTAGTGCCCTTTCAAGAGAAGTTGCAGTGTGAACAAAAACGAGCTGAGCGGAGTACGAAGTTCGTGCGTGATCAAAGCGATAAATTGGCGCTTGGCGGCCTCGAGTTGCTTTCTCTCGGTAACATCCGAAGTTATGCAAAAGAGGACGGCGTCCGATTTCGATCTCGTTATATTCCATTGCGTATCGACCATCCTGCCGTCAGGTCTGACGATTCGCGTCTCGACCAAACTCTTATCCGCCGTCTGTTTTATATGATCGAGAGTTGATTGTTTGTCGTCAGGGTGCACAAATTGAGTGATGCTTTTGCCGAGCAAATTCTCCGGCAAATAGCCCCAGCATCGCAGCGCCGCCGGACTGACGGCAACGAATATACCGTCTGGAGAAAGCGAGCAGACAACATCGAGAGCATAATCTACAAGCGCGCGCTCACGCTGCTCGGCGATAGTAAGTGCCAGCGAATTAATTTGCGACAGCATCAATCGGCGCACCAGAAAGACGCCGCCGAGTGTCGCCAGAAAACAGAGTCCCAATGCTGCAAGCAGGAAGGTTCGCAGGCGAGCTACATCCAAATCAGCGCGTAAATAGACGGCGAGCGCGGAAACAATCAGCACCGCAGCAACGATAACCGAGGGAAGCGTGACGGCAATCTGGCTAAGCTTGCTCGGACGAATGTTCAATGTGATGGACAATCATATAGGGACTAATCGACCATGTTAGTATACAGTGATCATCACTGAGTGTTGGTTGGACACCTTCCGATGGCTAAGATCCTGCTGGTCGAAGACAACGCGCAACTTGCCGAACAAGTGAAAGCCTGGCTGCAATATGAGGAGCATATTGTAGAGGTAGCCACCGAGGGCGACGACGCGCTGGATAGGCTGCGCCACTACCACTACGACTTGATTATCCTTGACTGGATGTTGCCAGGAATGGAAGGCATTGAAGTGTGCCGGCGGCTGCGCGAACGCGGCTTCAAGATTCCGGTGCTCATGCTCACGGGCAGATCGGCGCTCACCGATACCACTGCGGGATTGGATGGCGGTGCTGACGACTACATGACGAAACCAGTCGTACCGGCCGAGCTGAGCGCCAGGATCAGAGCGCTTCTGCGCCGAGCCGCCCCCACCGAGAGCGCGGCGCTCGAGCTTGGCGATCTCTATATAGATCCAACCAAGCTGAGCGTGCGTAAGTCGGGAATGGAGATTAGCCTGCAACCGAAAGAGCTGCGCCTGCTCGAGCTGTTCATGCACCATCCGAACGAACTGCTTGCAACCAACTTCATCATTGAACATATCTGGCCCGGAGACTGCGAGGCGTCACCGAATTTAGTGAAATCTTACATCAACAAATTGCGAGCGAAGTTTGAAACCTGCCAGCGCCCGCTCGCCATCAAATCAGTCTATGGCAAAGGATATATTCTGGAGCAGATCGACTAGCCTTTACAGAATGAAAGGCAGCGCAACTATCAAAATCACGAGCACTACACTAACTGCGGCGACAAGCAGCAGGTCCACGTTCGCTTTAGCAGCAACTTTAGCCTCGGCTCGCCCCGATGACTCCTCCTCGACGAGCTTGCGAATCAACTGACTGTCGGCAGTAATGAGAGTCGCCGGCGTCATGGACTTATTCTCAAGACCGAGAAGATCATTGATGGCATTAGCCCGCAGGCTCGCCAGATACCACGAGCGCAAGCGTTGGTAGTGATATTCGGCATCTTGTTGTGGCTGGTCGGTCATATTATTTTCAAGAAGAAACGGGCACACGTTGAGCATTGCGTCGTTGTGACTCGACGTGCACAAGCAATACCGAAACATCAGCCGGTGTCACACCGCCGATGCGAGCGGCTTGTCCGAGAGTCTCAGGCTTAATCCGATTCAGTTTTTCGCGCGCTTCCTTTGCCAGGTTATCCAGTTTCATATAATCGAGCCCGGCAGGCAACTTGATGCCGTCGAATTTTTCCGACTGGGCAACTTGCGCCTTCTGCCGCGCGATATAGCCTTCATATTTGATTTCGGTTTCCAATTCGAGCGCGTGAGGGAAAGGGGCGATGCATGCATCGCCCCTACCGGCTGCATCGGCACCACACATGCGTTCGATCACGGCATATGGAACTTTGGGCCGGCGCAAAAGTTCTTCGGCGTTGATTGACTGCCGAATTTGTTCATCATACTCGGCAAGTGCTGCGTCCCACTCGGCAGACGGCTGTATTCGAATAGTTTTCAATCGCTCGTGCTCGCGCTTGATCGCTGCTTGCTTCTTCTCGAACAACTGCCAGCGCTTATCGCAAACCAGACCAATCTCACGTCCCATCGGTGTGAGCCGTTGATCGGCATTATCCTGGCGCAGCAAGAGGCGGTACTCCGAACGCGAAGTCATCATCCGATATGGCTCGCCAAGCTCTTTGCTGACGAGATCGTCGATCAGCGTGCCCGTGTAGCTCGAAGAACGGCTGAACATCACGGGCTCGCGGCCATGCACGTAGAGAGCAGCGTTGATTCCAGCGACGATGCCCTGGGCGGCCGCTTCTTCGTAGCCGCTGGTGCCGAGCATTTGTCCGGCAGCGAAGAATCCTTCCAGCTCTTTCGCCATAAGCGCGTGAGTGAACTGCGTGCCGGGCAGATAGTCGTACTCGACTGCGTAAGCCGGACGCACGATAGACGCGTTTTCCAAACCGGGCAGCGAATGAACGATTTCATGTTGCACGTGCACCGGCAAACTCGTAGAGCAGCCCTGCAAATACACTTCGTATGTTGAGCGTCCTTCCGGCTCGAGGAATAGCGAGTGGCTATCCTTATCGGCGAAGCGCACCACTTTGTCTTCGATAGATGGACAATAGCGAGGGCCCACGCCGTGAATAAGTCCGGAATACATCGGTGATTCGTGGAGATTCGCGCGAATGACTTCATGCGTCTTGTCGCTGGTGCGGGTCTGGTGGCACGGCAATTGCTGTCTGTGCGGACGCTCGTCGAGGAAAGAGAAAAATTCGTGCGGCTCGTCGCCTGGGACTTGCGGCAGGTTGGAATAATCGATGGTGCGTCCGTCGATGCGAGGAGGCGTGCCGGTTTTCAAACGGCCCATCGTGAAGCCGAGCGCTTTCAAATACGCGGAAAGTCCAATCGCCGGAAACTCACCTGCGCGGCCGGCGGGCTGCGTTTGGCGGCCGATCCAGATGGTGCCTTCCAGGAAGGTTCCGGCCGTCAAAACCACTGCGCGTGCGGTGATTGTTTCTCCAAAAGAAAGCTCAACACCTGTGACGCGATTGCCTTCGGTCAAAAAGCCGGTGACCATGCCCTGCTTGAGCGTGATATTCGGCTGCGACTCCATGAATTGTTTCATCCAGATGCTGTATTCGCGCTTGTCCGATTGCGCGCGCAGCGACTGCACAGCCGGACCGCGGCTGGAATTCAGCATTCGCATCTGAATGTAAGTAGCGTCGGCAGCAATACCCATCACGCCGCCGAGAGCATCCACCTCTCTGGTAAGCTGCGACTTGCCGGGGCCCCCGACTGCAGGATTGCAAGGCATAGCGCCAATGCTGTCGATATTGACGGCAAGCATAATCGTGCGGCAGCCCAATCGCGCCGCTGCATGAGCGGCTTCGATGCCGGCGTGTCCGCCGCCGATTACGATTACGTCGAAGTCAGATTTCATACGTGCGGGCGGGTTGCCCGCGCTCCTTTGGAGGTGCCGTCGGGCGAAAGCCCGCTTTCCCGTGAATGGTAGCGGCGGGCGACGGCCCGCTTGCTCGACGACAGAAAGGTGATAATACCAAATAGTGACAACCCGGGCAATCGGGCACCGATGGGCCGTCCCGGACTCGCAAAGTTCTTATACGATCTAGCTGGGCGAGAGCAGTGCTCAGGCGCTACAATCGATTAAAGCTGGCTACTCTTTGGGGAAAGAATAATGACCAACCGTCCTGGTTTGCTTGCTTTTGCAGTTGGGCTGTGTGGCTGCCTGGCGCTGGTCGCCGGTGCCACGAATCTCGGGCTGACCGCGCAGGCTGCCGATAAAGCCAAGGCTACAGGTAGTCAAAGCAAGGCCAAGACTGCCCCCGCTAAATCGGTGGCAGCATCTATGACGGCGACGCAAGACGCCAAGTCCGCCGCCGGCGCGAGTTCGACCGCCTACGACGGCCCACCCGTGCTTGACCCATCGAGGTACTTCGGCGGCGCCCAGCTCGGTTATGCCTCAGCCAAAGCCGCCCCCGAAGTCATGGCTCATGTATTTTGCTACTGCGGTTGCGACGCCACCGAGGGACACCACCACCTGATTGATTGCTATACGTCCAACCACGGCCAGGACTGCCATATCTGCCAAGAAGAAGCCGTAGAGGCGCTGAAGCTCAGCCGTGATCACAAGTCGATGGCGGAGATTCAAAAACAGATTGATGACGACCACTCTCATTGGTATCCGTTCACCAAGCCGACGGCTAACTACGCGGCATACAAAGCTTCTCGCCTGTACACGCCGGCACCGGACGCCAACACCCAAGTAGCCGGGCCCGAGCCGTCCGCTGAAGATAAAGACACGAAAGAAGCTGCGGCGCCTAAAGTTAAGCCCGGCTTTTCAGTGGGATCGTGCTGCAAGGACGGGGATAAGAAATAGCCTCTCTAGTGCCGCAGGCTCGAAGCCGCCGCCACATCATCGCCCACCCAACGGTTGAGCATCGATTCGAACTGCTCCACCGTGTATGGCTTGCTCAAATAATCGTCCATGCCCGCTTGTAGGCATTGCTGCCGAGCATCGTCCAGCGTAAAGGCGGTGACCGCGATGATCGGCACCTGGCGCGCGCGATTGTTGAGCCCGCGGATGTGTTGGGTGCATTCGAAGCCGTTCATCGCCGGCAGCATGTAATTCATGAGCACAGCCGCGTAATCGGCTTTCTCTGACAGCATATCCAGAGCCTTGAACCCGGTAGCAGCGACCTCGACGGCATAACCACAGCGAGATGCAAGCATCGATACAATCTTCTGCTCAACAGGATTATCTTCAACGATAAGTATGGTTTGTGGCATGCGACCGCGGAGAAGCGCTTTATACCAACCTATCATTGTAGCCGTAAACCGGCAACACACGATTATCCTGAATTCGTCAAGCCATACAGGTTAAACGCGTCACTACGAACACAGCAGTTGCAGACAGCAGTCTCGCACCATATATGGTGGCACAGCCTTGCCGGAAATCAGGACATATGATCATACGATTCCGCCTCGTATGATCAAGGTTTCCAAGCGGCCAAAAAGATTGCTCTTTTTCTCCGTTTGGTATTCCATTCGATATCCACTTGAGCTAAAATTGGTTAACCTTAAATTGAGTCTCGAAAGTGAGGCGCGGCATGAAAAACTCCGTGGCGGCATCCGGCAATCTCGATAAGTCTTTGGTCATTGTCGTGGATGATGCATGCCCGGTCGTGCATCAACTTGGCTGGCTAGTTCGCCAGTGGGACAAGCAAGGAATATTTCGCTTTATCGGAAAGAACAGCAGCGACACCGGCAGTGCCGAGCTTCTCGAGAAGCTGTCCGAGACTCCATGGAGCCTCATGCTCATCGATCGCTCGGGCGAGACGTTTCTTGGACCTGAGGCAATTCCTTTTATATTGAAAAATCTTCCATCCGGAAAGATTGCCGCCGTCACTTACACAGTGCCTGGCACCATGTGGCTGACACGAAAGCTCTATCACATGATTTCGCGCAATCGTCGCTTGTTGGCTAAGGCGCCGAGCACCGGCAACGAGTTGAAGACTGCGTAATCAGGCTAAAACCCGCCCGTACCATGGGCAGCACTCGTAGAAGTCCCATTGCCGGTAAGACTGCCTGGCATTATGCTCGGGCTCATCAGCCCCGAGATGATGACCGCGATGTCCGATCTGGTTGCAGACAACACGCAAGCCGCACCTGGCGCCGCAGGCGAAGCGCGACTTGCCGTCCAACTGTGGCCGGCTGGGCCAGCGAACGCGCAGCCAGGACAGAATTCTGACTCCGTACCGCTTCTGGATCTCGCCCACTCTCCTGATCCCCATAAGACGATACAGCTGAAAGATCATCCAAAAATCGCCCAAGTTTTGAGACACGTGCAAGACAGCACTGTGGAAATTATCTGCGATGTCCCTAACGGCAAGAATGTGCCCGGCTCCACTTTGGTCGAGCCCGGCTCGGGGTTTTTCGTTACCCCTGAAGGGAAAGTGCATACAGCAAACCATGTAGTATCACTATTGAAAATATTGGATGGAAAGTTTTTCGTAAAAACGGCCGACGGCGAACTCTTCCCCGCGCAAGTGACGAAGAGCGATCCGATCACGGACCAAGCCGAGCTGACCGTTCGAAGCACTGATGCTTCGCGCAAATTTCCAACCGTGGAATTCGCTGATGAATCCGCCATCAAAGCGGCTGAAGAGACAAAAGAAAAACCCAATGTGCTGGGCCTTGGTTATCCGCTCGACTGGGATCGTCTAACAGCCTCGCCCGGGACTTTCGCCAAAGTCACGACGCTGCGCCACTGGCTCGAGTCACGCTACAAGGGCGAAGCACTGCAAGCAGTTTTGAAAGAGGTGGCACAGCATCATGAAAACGCAGACCGCACGGTATACAAGGTAAACATAAATGGTCAACATGGAGATTCAGGCGGGGGTGTTTTCTTCGATAACGCCAAGCTGATTGGCGGCATGAATTCGAGCGACTGTCCGTTCGACATGTCCAAGGTCAAAGCCTGCAGCACAATTCTGACGCCTGCTGCGGAAATAAAACGTTTTCATGGGCTGAAATAAAGGCGGCTTCCGCGCCCGCGGCAAGGGTGCTATTCCATCAATCGCGACACCAGGCGATCGAGATTGGCTCGGTGAGAACCTTTGATTAATATGCAGGTATCGGCGGATAGACGCGAGCCGATCGCCGTTTCGGCCTCGACTTGATCGGCGCAAGGCAAGATTTCAAAATTCGCTGACTGAGCGCCTTCCGCAATGTTTCTCGCGAGCATCCCGACTGTGATCAACGTTTGGATCGGTTGAGATTTCAACCAAGCACCAAGTTCTCTGTGCAACTGCGCTTCGGTAGGTCCAAGCTCTGCCAGCTCACCGAGAACAACGATTTTTCTCGTCTGGGGAAATGCTCGCTGATCCAGCAGCGCACCAACAGATGCTTTCACAGACTCGGGATTAGCGTTGTACGTTTCGTCGAGAATCAGCGCGCCTTGCCGCCCGACCAATCGATTGCCTCGGCCGCCGACGGTTTCAAATGAGCGCAAACCGGCGGCGATAACATCGCCACCAAGCCCCTTCTGGCGCGCCGCCATTATGGCGCACCATGCGTCTTCGATTAGTGGTCGACCATGCGCCTTCACCTCGAAGCTGCCGTCAACGCCTTTGATGTGGAAGACCGTTGTTTGCTCGGTGACTCTCTCGACCTCGATTGTGTCTTCGTCGCACGTGACGAGCGGCCCGTCGTAGACAGCATGCGCCGCCTCAAGAAGCATTGCCGTCGGTTTGCCGATGATGCCGAGTCCGCGCCCCTTCGGCAGGCGCTTGAGTATCTCGCACTTGGCGATCGCAATATTCTCCAGGCTGCCGAGCAGCTCAAGATGCGCGGTGCCTGCGTTAGTAATGATTGCCGCCTCGGGTAAAGCGCATTTTGCCAGTTGATCAATTTGTCCCAGTCCACGCATCGCCATTTCGACGATGAGCACCTGCGTGTCATCAGGCATGGTGAGAATTGTTTTGGGCACGCCTATTTCATTGTTTTCGTTTTGCGCTGATTTGTGGCAGCGCAACGCCCCAGAGAAAACAGCGCCGCACATTTCCTTGGTGGTTGTTTTCCCTGATGAACCGGTGACACCGACCACGAAAGGATTGATGCGCTTGCGCCAATTTCGAGCGAGCGCATGATAAGCATCGAGAGTATTGTCGACCGCAATCAAGGGAAATTGTTGATTGCCGATGGCGTATCCGACTCGCTCGGCGACGATAGCACCGCGCGCGCCGGCCGAAAAGGCATCGCCTATGAAGTCATGACCGTCGAAGCGCTCGCCGGACAGGGCGAGATACCAGTCACCCTCTTGAATGCGCCTGCTATCGGTGCAAATGGCACCATCTTCGTCGGGCATCATACCGGCAGCCAGGCGGCCGCTGGTGATAGTCATGATTTCTTCGCCGGTAAAACGCGCGGTCATAATTGAGTAGTAACAAAATGGCTTCCGCAGGGGAAGCCTTGAGAATCTCAAAGAGACATTTCTTGATTGATTGCGGGGTATTGAGAGATAGACCCCGCCAACGCTTGAACAACATCGTAATTGAAACACCCGTTGTTGGCAACCCTGAATCTGAGCTGCTTAGCAGGAATTAAAGGCGGTGATGTCGATATAATGCCGGAGAAACGCGGGCTTCCGCCCGCCGCTACGATAAACAGGCTCATGCAAGAACTTTCATCGCCTCAAACTACCGATCAACTTTCTCAGATGGCCCAAACTGCCGGCGGCCATATGTGGCAGCGGCGACGACATCTGATCGACACCCGTGACCTCAGCGTTGATGAAATTGACTGCTTCCTGAAGACGGCCGCTCTGTGCAAACATAACCATCTCAGCAAACGAAGACTGGGCTTGCTTGCCGGCAAGACAGTGGCGCAGATCTTCTATGAAAACTCGACGCGCACGCGCAGCAGTTTCGAAGTTGCCGCCCGCGCGCTGGGCGCCGATGTGCTCAATCTGGACACGAAAGTTTCCTCGGTGACTAAGGGCGAAACGTTGGTCGACACGGCTCGCCAGCTTATCTGGATGGGCGTCGAGGCTATCGTGCAGCGCCACAGCCACTCGGGCGCAGCGGATTTGTTGGTGCGCGAATGCGGGCAGCAGGTGCACGTCGTCAATGCCGGCGACGGTTGGAACGCGCATCCGACGCAGGGGTTGCTCGATCTTTTCACGATGAGTGAAGTACGTCCGAATCTCGACGGCGCCAAGGTTGCCATCATCGGTGATATCAGCCATAGCCGTGTCGCCAGGTCCAACATCTGGTTGTTGAAAAAACTCAACGTCGATGTGCATGTGGCAGGTCCTCCGACGCTGATTCCCCCGGAGCTCACCAAGCTCGGCGTGACGGTGCACAACAGTTTGGAGCCGGCAATCGAAAAAGCTGATTTTGTGATGATGCTGCGCCTGCAATTGGAACGTCAGAAGCAGGGTCTGATTCCCAGCATCGGCGAATACAAAAGATTGTTCAGACTAGATCATAATCGGCTGAAGCTTGCCTCCAAAGACGTAAGAGTTTTGCATCCAGGGCCGGTAAACCGTGGATTGGAAATTACCGACGAGTTGGTGGATGATCCAAAACTATCGTTGATCGGCACTCAAGTCACTAATGGCGTCGCCACCAGAATGGCGGTGCTGACGCTTTTGCTTGGCGAAGCGGGCTCTCGCCCGCCGCTACCATAAACGGAATAGAACGTGACCATAACGGGACGGAAGGTATGAAAGACGCGATTCTCATTCAAGGCGGACGAGTTATCGACCCGGTAAGCGGCGTGGAAGCGCTGAAGGACATCCGCGTCTCCGGCAACTCCATTACCGCGATTGCAGATCGATTGATTGCCTCTGACAGTGATTCAGTATTTGACGCGCAGGGATTATGGGTGTCTCCGGGCTTCATCGACATGCACACGCATTTGCGCGATCTCGGCCAAAAAGATAAAGAAGACATCGAAAGCGGCACGCGGGCGGCCGCGGCGGGGGGTTTTACGACAGTGGTGGCAATGGCCAACACTGACCCGCCTGTGGACAATGGTGCGATTTTGTCTGTCCTGCTGGCGCGTATACAAGACAAAGCTACAGTTGAAGTTTTGCCTGTAGCAGCGGTAACACGCGGACTTCAAGGCGAAGAACTGACCAATATGTTCGAGCTGGCTGACCTCGGCGCCGTAGCCTTCTCTGATGACGGCATGACTATAAGCAACATGTCCGTTCTGCGGCGCGCACTCGAATATGCGCGCATGACGGGCCGCGTCGTGATAAGCCACGCCGAAGATCGCGACCTGTCGGCCGGCGGTTGCATTCAAGAAGGACACACCTGCACGTCAATGGGACTGCAGGGCATACCAGCCGCGTCGGAAACCGCCGCCGTGGCACGCGAGCTGGAGATCGTTCGCCTGACGAGAGCGCCTTATCATTTCACTCACGTTTCGTGCGCCCAGTCGGTGAAGCTGATCAAACGAGCGAAGGAAGACGGCTTGCCCGTAACGGCGGATGTGACGCCTCACCATCTTACGTTGAATGTCGATCAGATCGCCGGTTATGACACCAATTACAAGATGAAACCACCGCTGCGTCTGTCCTCAGATCAAGAGGCTCTGGCCGAAGGTTTGAAGGACGGCACGATAGACGCCATCGCCACCGACCACGCGCCGCATACGAGATTGGAAAAAGCCACGACTATGGAAGAAGCTTCCGTGGGAATCATCGGGCTGGAAACAGCGTTCAGTCTTTGTTATGAGCGATTGGTGATGAGCGCGATTCTTACGCCCTTGCAGTTGGTTTCACTCTTCACATCGAAGCCTGCTTCGATATTGAGCCTGCCGTCCCCGTCGCTCGACGTGGGCGCGCCCGCCAACATTACCGTTATCGATATCGCCGCCAAGTGGACTTACGACCCGACGCACGGCATGTCGAAAAGCCACAATTCACCATATGCCGGCAAGTCGATGCACGGCAAACCGATTCTCACCATATACGGTGGCGCCCTCGTTCACAAAGACGAACGCAGCACCGCCAATCGTTTGAAAGCGCACGCAATGGAGACAAAATGAAGAAGCACAGCAAGTTTCTATCCGGCAAGAAAATTGATCCGCCGGCGATCAGCAAAGACATGTCCGTCACGGACTTGATCAACGAGACTTTTCTGGCGTATAACGCCGGACGCTTGCGTGATGCTTGCCGCTTATACGGCGCGCGCATGCTGGAAGATGACGTCACAATAGGCGTCAGCTTGACGGGTGCACTGACGCCTGCAGGCTTGGCACGCTCGTCGCTGGTGCCGCTTATCGAGGCTGGTTATATCGACTGGATCGTCAGCACGGGAGCCAATCTTTATCACGATACTCACTTCGGCATTGGATGTGAACTTTTCCAGGGCAACCACACTTGGGATGATACTCTGCTGCGCGACGAGCAAGTGATTCGCATTTATGACATCGTATTCGACTACGACGTACTGCTGTCGACTGATAAGTTCTTCCGTGAAATCATGATGGCGCCGGAGTTTCAGAAAGAAATGTCCACGTCCGAGTTGCACTATCTCTTCGGCAAGTACGTCGCCGAGCGAGAGAAACAATTGGGCATTAAAAAACCAAGCCTCATTTCCACCGCCTACAAATGCGGAGTACCGGTTTACACGTCGTCACCGGGAGACAGCTCAATTGGCATGAACATCGCGGCATTGGCGCTCAAAGGCAAAGGTCCGCGCATTGAGATTACTGCCGACGTGAATGAAACGGCAGCCATCGTGCTCAACGCCAAACGAAGCGGCGGTAAGAGCGGCGTGCTCATCTTCGGCGGCGGCTCTCCGAAAAACTTTATACTGCAAACTGAGCCGCAGATACAAGAAGTGCTCGGCATCCAAGAAAAGGGGCACGATTTCTTCGTGCAATTTACGGATGCCCGTCCGGACACGGGCGGACTCTCGGGCGCCACGCCGTCAGAAGCTGTCTCATGGGGTAAAGTTGATCCCGAAGCATTGCCGGATACGGTCGTCTGTTACGTCGATACGACCATCGCCATGCCGCTGCTCACAGCCTATGCACTGGCAAATCGCAAACCCCGCAAGCTCAAGCGACTGTATGACAAACGCAAAGATCTGGTTGCCGATCTCAGTCGCGAGCACGAGGCGGTTTTGGCATAGTGTCGCGCGCGGTGCTGCTCGAGGATATGACCTGGCTTGAGGCGGAGCAAGCACTCAAGCCGGATACAGTAGTGGTAATTCCGCTCGGGGCGGCCGCCAAAGAGCACGGGCCGCATTTAAAGCTGAAAAACGACTGGACAATCGCCGAGTACTTGAAAGAGAAGGTCGCTCAGGCGCTGCCCGGACGAGCCGTGGTTGTGCCGACGGTTCCTTACTTCTTTTATCCGGCGTTTGTCGATTATCCCGGGTCCGTCACTTTGAGCCAGCAGACGTCCACAGACTTGATAAAAGATATATGCCTGAGCTTGTCGACGTTTGGACCGAAGCGGTTTTACGTGATTAACACCGGCATTTCAACCGTAAAAGCACTGCGACCCGCCCAACAACAACTTGCCGCCCATGGAATACTTTTGCGTTTTACCGATCTTGAAGCGACGATCGCAGGCACCGTGCGGCAAGTCAGCGAGCAGGAGGGCGGCTCGCACGCAGATGAAATCGAGACCTCGATGATGCTGTATATGGCTCCGCAAGACGTCCGGATGGACAAGGCAGTGAAGGATTTCGACAAATCCGGCAGCGGCAAGCTCAGCAGGCAACGGAGCGGGGGCTTAACCTATTCGCCCACGGGCATCTGGGGCGATGCCACCCTGGCCACAGCTGAGAAGGGCGAGAGAGTAGTACAATCACTGATAGCAGGCGTGCTCAATGACATAGAGGAATTGAGACAAGCCACTTGCCCGGCAACTTCCGACTGAGCCTTTGCGACAATTTTTGCGACGACTGCACAGATACACGCGCCACGAAGAATTGATTCTCGTGGGAGCCATTCTGGCGATGTTGGTAATGGCCATTCCCCTGCAACATTACATCGAGCTGGCGCTCTGGCAGCATCGGGCAATCGCCATGCTGATCATGGCTTTTTTCGCGTCGATGCAGGTGGGTGTTTCATGGCGGTCAGTCAGTGTATGGGGCAGGCTTTCACTTAGCTGCCTGGCGATTTGTTTGACATTGCTCGGCAAATTCTGCTGGGAGAATCCCTGGCTCGGCAATCTCGACCTGGCAACTTCCGAGCAGATATTCCAAGGACAACTTTTCGCCATCTTCATGGCGATTGTGGTCACGGTTCTGCTTGTGGTATCACTCGGCTGGCTGTTCGAGAAGAAACTGAAAGTGCCCGCCAATGCAACGGAAACGGAGCGCACCCCGCGTTGAAACAGTTGGTCTTACTAGTCGGCGTGCCAGGCTCCGGCAAGACAACGCTTGCACAACGACTCGTCGATCGCGGCTATGTCTGGCTGAATGCCGACCAAATTCGACACGAAGTCCATGGGGACGAAGGGGATCAATCGAAATCCGAAGTCGTTTTCGGAATCTTCTTCAGCCGTCTGGAAGAAGCGCTGGAAAAAGGACAAGACGTCGTCATCGACAACACAAACATCAATCAAAAACACCGCAGCCCGATTCTACAGCGTGCCATCAAAGCCGGTTATCAGGATATTCAGCTGTGGGTTCTCGATGTGCCTCTGGAAGTTTGTTTAGAACGGAATAAAACCCGCAATCGGCAGATTCCCGATGAGATCGTCACCAATTACTACAATACGCTGCAAGGACATGGCAAACCGCGCAAACACGAAGGCAAACTGGTCATCGTGCGCCCGGGAGACAAGGACTTCGAATTCAAGTTTTTCACCGTGAAATGAGTGCGCGCTATGACAGAAGTGCAATCACCGACGAATCTTAAGCGCTGGCCGACGCCGCAAGATTACAATGAGGCGATACAAAATCTTGAGCACAATGTCGTTGATAGCGATTTACAAAACGGACAAATAGAAACCGGCCCGCACGGGTTACCACGTCCGATAACTGGTGCGTTTGCCTCCGTGTATAAGATTCGCTGCGACAAACGCGACTGGGCTGTGCGTTGTTTTCTGCGGAACATTCCGGACACTCAGTCACGATATCAGCAAATCTCCGAGTTCGTGCAAAACGATGATTTGCCCTATACCGTCGGATTTGACTTCCAACCTGAGGGGATTAAAATCGCGGGAACTTCATATCCGCTGCTCAAGATGGAGTGGGTAGATGGCGACACATTGGATAACTATCTTCGCGCGCATCACAATCAGCTTGATGTTGCGTTCGCCGAGAAATTCAAGACAATGTGTCTAGACCTGCGGCGTGCTGGTATCGCACATGGTGACCTTCAACACGGCAATATTATTGTCAACAAGGGCGAGTTTTTTCTTGTCGATTACGACGGCATGTACGTTCCCTCGATGAAGGGTGAGCGCAGCAATGAGCTGGGGCATCGTAACTACCAACATCCGCGACGTGCAGACCAGACCTTTAGCGCGGATCTGGACAACTTTTCAGCGTGGGTCATTTACGCTTCACTGATGTCGCTGGCGATCGACAAGAGCTTGTACGAACGTCTTGCCGCAGGTGATGATTGCTTGCTCTTTCGTCGCGATGACTTCACGCACCCACTGAATTCATACGCATTCTCCATTCTCGAGCATCATGAAAGCGAGGAGATACGGAAGGTTGCAAAACGGCTGCGCTTGTTCTGCATGCGAGCACCGGACGATGTTCCGCCTCTTGATACCGCCGAGCGTGTGCCATCGAACCTGCCTGCGATGGCAGTTGTAGAAGTGCCACAGAAGGTAATTGTACAACGCAAAAGCACGCCGCACGTATCGACAGTTTCGAAGCCAGAGGGTACCTCCGCAACAAGACAAACGACGACGAAGGCCGCGGCAAGCTTGCCCACAAGCTCAAATAAAGTCGAGATAGAGTTGCAGCAGCCGATTCCGCGGAAGGTTGTCCCGAGCGTAGGGAGGCTGATCTCTACGTTCGCTATATTGTGTTTCATTACCTTCTACTGCTGGGCTATTAGTCGTGCTCAGCCGGGCCTAGCGCTGTTCGTATTTTTCGTTGCTTTTTTCGTGTCGCTTCTGGATTGGATTGGAAAGCCTGATCGCGATCTCGTAGAGGGTGGCTATGCAACCACCGGCATAATCAAACGTGCCTGGTATGACTGGTTCTGGAAAACGTACAACGTCGTGTATGACTACGAGCAACTCGATGGGGTTTGGGTACGAGACGTCCACAAGAAGGTCGGCTTTTTTGAATATACAAACTTCAGTACAGGAGGACGCGTCACGGTTCTCTATAACGCTTGGGATAGCATCCTCTATCCATGCACCCGTTTCAAAGCCAAATCTCCATGATCGATTACATCGCCATCATGTCAGCCCGCGGCGGCCCGTTGCGCGGCCCTTACGAGATGGCGTTCGCCGCGAAGCGCTTGGAGGAAAGGAATTCGATGTTCAGATCCGTTTTGCCTTTGGTGGCAAGGTCGGTAAGCAGTTCACCGACGACGCTGCCGAGTTTGAAGCCGTGGCCTGAAAATCCGCAGCCGTAGACAATGTTTTTGTGTTTGGGATGCGTCTCAATAATGAAATGCTCGTCTGGAGTCATGGTGTATAAACAGATCGTGCTGCCTACGTAATCGCCGGCCGCTCCAGGGAGATAGCTGTTCAATTTTGTGCGCATCAGTTCCACTTCATTTTCATGAACGACGCGATCGACCGTTTCGGGCGTGCAGATCTGATTACCCGTGTGTTGTACGGAGAACCGCTCGCTGCCGTGGTGGGCAATCTTCATGCCGCCACCCTGTTCGAATGGAAAACCGTAATAGAAGCATCCCCGCTCGGAGACACAGTATATAGGACAGTTCGCGGGCGTGAATTTTTCCGACTGCTTCGTCTCGAAATAGCTAAAGAACACCCGAAGAACGTGCAGAGGCAATGATAGTTCCGCGAGCACGTTTGGTGCCCAAGGTCCGGCAGTTATCGCGAGAACGTCGCCTTCGTACTCGGCAGTTTGCGTTTTCACCGTGACGCCATCGGCGGTGGCATGCCACGAGACAGCCGGTTCATTAAACCGCAACTGCGCACCATGCTTCTCAGCCATTTCGTAATAAGCGGCCAAACATTCGTCGGCATAGCAAAAACCGGCGCCCGGTTCATAAACTGCATAATAAGAATCCGGGATGTTGAAGCAGGGAAAACGTTTTCTGATCTCCGATCCGGACAGCAGATCGTATGGGATCGCGTGCATGTCGGCGCTGCGTTTACAGTCTTCGATGAGCGCAGATTCGGCATTGTCGCCGATGAAGAGACCACCGCAGAGTTCGAGCAATTTGCGTCCGGATTCTCGCTCTAACTCATGCCAAAGTTCGTATGACCGTTTCAACAGCGGCACGTACTCGGGTGCTTCGAAGTATGCCTGGCGAACGATGCGCGTTCTGCCGTGCGAGCTGCCTAAGGCATGTCCACGAGCGTTAGCGTCGAGAGCAATCACTTCGCAACCGCGGCGCGCGAGATGGTAGGCAGTCGCGCTGCCCATGATTCCTAAGCCGACAACGATTGCTTTCATGGTGCACCTCAATCCAAAAGACTTAGTTCGACCAGTTTGTTCACGGTGCGCGCTAAACGCTGACCGTACTCGCCGGCGGCCAACTCGGAAAATGGTGCCCAGCGAGAGCCCGTGACCTCCTCGGTTTGCAGAACAAGCGGGCTTCCGCCCGCCGCTACACAGTCCGCCGAAAGCGGGCTTCCGCCCGCCGCTACCATCGGCCAATCAAGCACGAACAGATACTGAAAATCGTGGTGCAGATGCTCGGGCTCGCCTTTGTCGGCGTTGGCGGGAATTTTGTGCGAATCGATATCGATGGGAATTCCAGTGCTGCCGTGCCAGCTGTGCAGGCAGACAGGCAGCCTTCCCACCTCTTCGCTCAGCTCGCGCAGTGCAGCGACGCGCGGATTTTCAGCGGCATCCATATGACCACCGGGCTGCAACCACCGTTTCAAGAAGTTGTGCCTAATGAGTAGAAACGTTCGATCCGGCTCGTTAAGGACAAGAGCGCTGGCGGTAAGGTGCCCAGGCAATCCACGACGATGGCAAAGATCGCCAGCGCGCTGCGCGACCTGATCGCTTAGAACTTCCAGCCGAACAGCATCTTCCGGAAATATTGCCAGGTAGCGACCGAGCATTTCGTCAATGCCGTCCAGATATTCCGCGAGATTTGGTGTGTTTATCAGCATGTGCAACCAGGGATTCTAGCAGAGGCGATGATAAGCTGGTCATGGACCCTGAAGAGGTCAATTGCCCAAAGGAGAGGGTTATGCAAGGCGGCGACGACAAGCAGAAGTTTATCTGGATGGGGCTGATAGTCCTCGCATTCATTGCCGGCGCGGTTGTTAGCATGGCAGGAATGCGCGCGGTTCGTATACCGGCGGGCGGACAGTCGTCCCCGCAAGCGCATGCCGCAGCAGCCGGGACGTCCACGGCAGGACACTAGACGACTGAAGTCTAAAATTTGAAAATCTGTCCAATTTTTCCGCATTTGCTCTATATACGGATGTCGGCACAGCCGCCACGTTACTAGAGCAATCCAATGGTTTCCGAAGTCTCCCGCAATACAGAACACGCAGCCGCCGGTGGCGCCGAGTCCGCGCACCAGAGCTGGATTGGCGAGGTTTTCGACTCGGGACTGGGGCTGGCCAAAGACAGCTTCAAACTAGCGGCAACCGGCGGCGACGAGGTGCTGCACGACCTGCACATCACAAACGGCCCAGGCGCCGACGCTTACCATTTCAGCAACTTTGTCCATGACCACCATACGGCCGTCAACTACGGCATCGACGCCACCGCAGCGGTTGCGGGCGGTGCGACCTTCATGGCGACGTCGCCTTTTGTCACGCCGGTCGGCGGGATAGCGGCGGGTGCGGGCGCCGGTGCCGGCGTCGAAGCCGGGCTCCACTATTTAGTAGGCGACAAGGTGACAGCCAAGCAGGCCATCAGGGGCGCAGTGTTGGGCGGGGGCGCCGCTCTCGGCGTCGAACTGCAGTCGCTGGTTGCCGCGCGATACGGCGCCAGCATCGCGTCATTCGCCGGACGCACGCTGGGACAAGTAGCGCCCGGACTAGAAAACGCAGCGACTCGGGCGCTCGTCCCGATAACAGGCTCTCCCGGCATGAGCCAGTTGGGCGCTTTCGCCGCCGATCGCGTGCGCGCCAACTTGTACAGCACATTCGCAACGCGCGGACTGCAATTGGCACACTATGCCGCCGAGAACATTGCCCCCGCGGTTCCATAAATGATGTGGCACGCACGTCGTTTCACCGCCGGAGGCCACCCGGTGCGTCACTATAGAAAATTGCATGAAATGCAAGTTTTCATAGCGCTGTCGAGGGTTGTTTGCAAATAGCAAACGTTCTGCGCATTTTCGTTTGCTATTGGCAAACGACTAGGATTTCCAGGCGTCATTGTTGCGATGCAGTGATACTATGTTCCTTAGTAGCGTGATGGCAAAAGCAAACCGACCCGGAAGAAAACAGCGGATGCCGCGGGTCGGCGAAACGCACATTACCGCCACTCGGTAAGGTGCGACGAATGTTATTTGAATTATCCAACCACGGTCAAGGCGCGATGTTGAATGTGTCGGTGATGGCTTCGTCGAGTTGGTTCACTCGCAGAAGCCCCCAGACTTTGATCGCGTCGTAGTGCGTGGAATCGTCGTACGTGCTGACGAACACGTGGGTAGGCAACACTCGCACATCCGGACCATTCAAGATGGCGCCGAATGAAGCAACGTCGCAGCGGATGAAGCGGACGCGTCCAGCATATTGCGACGCTGCACGCTCAAATTCAGCAAGCTGCGCTTTGCACTCGCCTGGTCCCGTGACGTTGTACTGCGCACACTGCACCGGGTCCGAGCTGTAGAACTCAATCACAAGCGGCGTGCGAGTAGAGCGAGCCTGCTCCAACTCCCATGCAAGTCTCTCGGCACTCGCCTCGATGACGTCGCCGGTATTGCTTGCCGGCGGTTCAGCAGCCGGAGCATGTTGCTCGATTTGCTCGAAAAACCAGGGCTGCACGCTCGGGTTGTTTCGAGCCAATGCGGTGTTCGACAAACCGAAAATTGCAGCGATGAGAACTAAGGCAGAAAACACGATGCGAATCATGATTCCAAACCTTCCTCTGCGCGCTGCTCATCGGTGAGGCGGTTGACGACGAAACGGCGCAGACCGTTGACGTCGTTCGAAGTGGCAAGAAGCAACTGCTTATACTCTTCGAGCTGAGCTACCGTGCGCAACCCGAGTTGACCGCGGACGTTCGACGCAATCAGGTCATACGACTGCCTGGCAGCAGCAAGTTGTTCTGCGGCGCCCGGAAGACCATGAAAGTATTTTTCCTGCAAACGTTCGACGTCGTTGATTGCGACGCCGAGAAACACGAGATTTTCGCTGATGAAAGCGTAAAGATCCTGTTTGCGCAACGTGTCACGCTTGATGTACGCGTAGACGGCGTAGATCACGAGGGCGACACCGAAAAGCACAATGAATGTTTCCACGAGTTTTCCTTGGTGAAAAAACTATGTTGGCGAGAGAAATGATGCTCGCGTCAGGAGAAACGGTGCTCGCGCCGACCGAGGCAGCGCGAGCACCCGCGAGATTACAGGGAGAGCACGAAGTCTTTCTTGGCGAGAGCCATGAACAGATCGTGCTTGGCGAACTTCTGCCGAGCCCCGGCTTCGAGCATCTGCTCATTAAAGCCGTCAGCGCCGCTGATGGCGATCACCGGCAATCCCGCTGCCACTACACGTGGTGTCAGATGCCAGCCGTACAGATTACTGAAGCTCAGCCTGCCGTCAATGAGCGCAACGTCATGCTCATCGGCTTTCAGCGTGGCTGTCTTGCCGTCGGGGTCCATCAGCTTGACGCCGTCTGCTCCAACGAGCTCGGCGCGGACGAACCAGGCAACCTCGTATCCGTGGCGCTTAAACGCGCCGGAAAGCAGGTCGCCCCAAAACAAGTCATCCTCGATGATGAGGACTCGAATGTTTGCCATATGTTACTCCAGGTAGTTTTAAAGAGCATCCTCGCGGAGGAAATCCCAGCCCGCTCGCAGGAACATGCCTGTGAGCTGGCCGGCCGAAAAGGCGGTGATCGCACCGAGCACCCATTCCAGCGCGCCGGTTCCGGCTAAGAAGAAGAGATACGTGCCCAGTGCGCACATCGCGAGCGCGGCAATACCGGCCATGCGATAAACACGTTCGTCAATCAGGCTGGACGCCTTGATTCCTGTGCCCAGCATGAAGCCGCTGGACAAGAACCCGACCACAGCCCAACCGATGCTGAACTTGAGCAGGAAGAAACTGCCCAGCAGCAGAAGCAACGCCATTACCGCGCGGGCGACAGGCGGCCTGGACGGCTCGCTGACGCGGATGCGGGGCGGCGGACCAAACGGGCTGCCTTGCGAGCGACGTCGCGGAGGCGGAGGGCCGTACGGATCGCGCTCTTCAGAGAAGACCAGCGCAGGACGATTGCTATTGTGCTGCAAGTTGAGCCACGCTGGATAGGGCTCGCCCGTTGCATCGAAGATCGCCACTGACACCTTCAGTCCACCCCATGTCTTGGGCAAACGCCCACCGACCTGAGTCCAGAAGGGAGCCAAAATATCTACGACAAGCTCGTTCTCGCCGTTTTTTTCGACCAGTTGCACACCAGTGATGCCCTGGGATCGATTGACGTACATCAGAGCGAGCTGTTCACGCGCTCGCTCCGGAGAGATAACAGACATCATGAACCTTTCCGCAGAAGCGGGCTTTTGCCCGCCGCTACCATGTAGGGCGACGCATGCGTCGCTGAGGCGCGTTATTTGCCGTCCTCGTCCTTGGGCTTCTCGTCGCCCCAGGCGTCGGTGAGCACCACGAGTTTTTCCTTCTTCTTCCGCGCGATGGAGCTTTCCCAAATCTTGTTGTTCGGGACAGTCACCTCGCCGTTTTCCTTGGTTTTGATGCGGCTCTTGAAGCGGCCGACTTTTGTCACCGCGCCTTCGGCAACGCTGACGTCGACGACCTTCACCTCTTCGCCTTCCTTGATGCCGTCAGGGCCATCAAGCATGATGCCGGCGTAGAAGTCTTTGATCAGCCCTTGCAGAGCAACCGTAAGACCGGCGGTGACGAAGGTGAGACCCGCCGTGAGCTGAGCGATGAATCCAGGCGCAAAGAAAGAGGCAGCCAGCAGACACGCGATCAGCCAGTAAACGATGTTGAACAGCTTCGAGCCCAAGACAGAGATGGGTCGCGTCGCCGTGAAACCGTTCAGCAACTTTTCCGCCCAGCACTGGCATCGATGATGCATCAGCCCGAAGAGGTTGAGAATGGCGATGGCAAAGATAAAGTTGACGAGATAGGGAACCCACTCGATCAGCTTGTCGTGAATACCCTTGCTCACGATCAGGTGCACCTGCCTGCTGAAGACATCAGTGCCGCCAGCCAGTACGGCCACCGCGATCAGGATGATCGTCGGCAACAGCAGGAAGAACCTTTTCCACAGACCACGACTTTTGTTATCGCATGTTGCGTCCATGTTGACCTCGTAAGTAACAGCGCGTTATGCGCTCGGTTGAAGCGAAGAACGCGATTGCGTTCCAAACGTTATCTCCGCTGGCACCACATGTGGTGCAGCGCGATGATCTGCGGGTCGGTAAATTACTCGCGCCGCGAAGCGCTGTCTCGATATCGCAATAGGGGCATGGACTTGGGAGTTGAGTGGAATTACCGGCCTGTAAAAGAAACTGATAAGCAGAAGAAGAATTACAAGAAAACAGCCTGTAATAACAATGGCCGGAATACGATCTTTATCCGGCTCGATATATTATTGAGATCCGCTAGGTCGCGCGAACGCCGATTATTACGCGGCGCTAAGATCACTGCGGCGTGCGGCGAGCTCCGCCACCACTTTCGGTATCAGCTCGTCGACGGGTCCGACGGTCGTTCCCATAATTCCGCGACCGCGCCTTTCCACGAGCCAATTCAAAAACATCAGGCGGCTCAACGTTTCGGCATACGGCAAGACGCGGCGAGCATCCGCCGGGTCGCGTCCATCAAGCTCCTCGCAATAAGCTTCGAGAACAATGCCCCGCCATTTAGCGAAATTGCCGTTTTTGAAATGATCGGAAACTAAGGAAGCGAGATCCATCGTCGACACGCCGACATGAGTAAACCAGGACCAATCGATCACAAACAGTTTGCCGCCGCGCACCAACAAATTCTCGGCATACAGATCGCCGTGAACTAGCGAAATGGGCTCACCGGCCAACTGCTGAGCAAGCAACGTGGCCAGCGCGACCAGTCCCTTCTCTTCTTCCTGGCTGATCAGATTCCAACCACGCAGACGTTCTGCAACGCCGGCAGCGAATGTTTCGTAGTCCAGCGGCAGCAGGGCGCGCAGAACATTCAAGTGCATCAGCTCGTCGATGCGATAGCTGTAAGCTCTGTGCATGCGCGCAATTGTTCTGCCGACCTGCGCGGCAAATTCACCTGTGACATTGAGATTTAGCAGCGCCTGCGTTCCCAGATCTTCGAGAAACATTGCCGTCTGATGCCCGAAGTGTGCAGACATAAACAGTTGCGCTGAATTGGAAATCGAAGGAATGAGTACTCGCTCATGCAACTCCTGCTCGATATCCCATGGCGGCAGCACGACTTTGTAGATGAGCGATTCGGGCAATGCATTGTCCAACCAGAGGCGCTCCACCAGGGAGAGATCGCGGTGGCGCAAAAGTTGCCGCTTCACGATCTGCACCGGCTTACCATAAAACTCCTCGAGCCAGCCGCTTAGCCGCTCTTGCGGAGGTGGTTGTATTAGGACCAGAGACTCGTTTTCCACGGGCACTAGAATTCCCAGTATGGCGCCTTAGTGAGCCGCTCGGCGCCGTCGTCGGTGATCACGAGGTCGTCTTCAATGCGCACTCCGCCGAAGCCGTCGATATAGATGCCCGGCTCGTCGGTGACGACCATGCCTTCCGCGAAGGCGTCATGCTCGTAGTCATAAGGATCATGGGCCACCAGACCGAGGCTGTGTCCCAATCCGTGCGTGAAGTAGTTGCCGAAGCCCTTGTCGTTGATGTAGTCGCGCGCAACGGCGTCGAACTCTTTCCACATCATGCCGGGCTTCACTTTTTTGAAGGCCGCCTTATTGGCCGCCAAAACCACTTCGTAAATTTCGACCATTTTCGGATCCGGCTTTTTGCCAGGCACAAAGACGGTGCGTGTGATGTCGGAGCAATAGCCGCCTTTGAACAGACCGCCAAAATCCATAATCACAGGCTCGCCGGCTTTCAATTTGCGATGTCCCGTCGCATGGTGCGGGATGGCCGAATTCGGACCGCTTGCGACAATGCTGGTGAAGCTGTTGGTGATCGCTCCGTGCTGGCGCAGGCGCATATCCAACTCGAATGCAACTTCCGTTTCCGTCATGCCCGGCTTAATAAGTGCTGCCACTTCCTTGTAGACTTTGTCCGTGGCTTTGCAGGCATCGCGCAGAAGGTCGATTTCTTTCGCATCTTTATACTGGCGCAAACGCTCGATGAGATGGTACGTCGGCACGAGCGTTCCGTTGATCTCATTTTTCCAATGGTCTAGCAACTCGACGGAAACGTGGCCGGCTTCAAACCCTATGCGTGCGTTTTTCTTCAGTCCGGAATTGGACAGTGCTTCATTGATGTGTTCGGTGACTTTCTTGCCGCGAACATGCTTGACGAGCTTGAAGTCTTCGGCTTCTTCCTCGGCGCGCAAGTAATATCGCGCATCCGTAACGATGTACGCTTTCTTCTGCGTAATCACAAGTACGCCTGTGGTTCCACCAAAGCCGCTAAGGTAGAGAACGTTTTGGTTGTCACCTTCCCAAACACGCACCAGCAGCGCGTCCAGCTTCTGTTTTTCGAGAGCGCGTTGAACTTTTTTGATGCGTTTTTTCATAGGTGCTTGCAAAGATAAAGGGATTCAGCACAACTAAAATAGCACGGAGAAATAAGTGGTCGCCGTTTGACTGCTCCTTGACAATAATTGCAAGTGGGTTGAAGCGTTTTAGAGGCGGGCACGATCTTGGTGTCGTGGAGGACAAATTCGATGAAACAAGTGCTTTCGTCCGTGCTGGCTATGATTTTTCTGGGCGCGCCGGTGGGCGCTGAGCAGGAGCGCAAAGTCGCAACCCCGATAGACAAGTTCAACGGCATAGGCCGCCAGCAAGACTTCCAAGCCGCCATTCCGCACGAACGAAAAGGCTGGGAAGCACTGCACAACAAGCAGCCGAAGGAGGCGATCGAGCACTTCAAAGCCGCCCTGGCTGCCTATCCGAATTTGTTTCACGCCTACATGGGTTTGGGCATAGCCAGCGAGCGCCTGAATCAGCTCGACGACGCTCAAACAGCCTATCGATCTGCCATCAAATGTGATACCAACAATTGGCGGCCATGGAAACGTCTAGCTAATCTGCTCTACCAACAGAACAAATTCACAGAATCACGCGATGCTCTCGCGAACGCCATGGCGTTGCATCCGCCTGCACCGGCGAAGCGTCAAATGGACCAAATGATCCAGGCTGTGGAAGCGGCAAAACGCAACGGCCATGCCGATAGCGTCGGCATCAAAGATACAGGCGAAGAAAGCGATAATTAGAACAATGCGGGCTTCCGCCCGCCGCTACGTCACTTGTCGGTTCATCGTAGCGGCGGGCGGGAGCCCGCTGTCTCACTACGTCTGCGTCGATTCGATCAGCATGTCGCGGTACGAGCGCATGATTGGCTGGCGACCCGTGTCGAACAGCTCATTGGCTAAGAGATTGATTTGCTGTTCGAGCAGCGTCGAGTCCGTCCCCAGGGGCTGCAGCACCTCGATTTCGAGATACCAGCCGGAATAGACGCCAAGCCCGCTCACCTCGTCGATGCTGACTACGGCATCGGTTGCGTTGAGTTTGCCTTCGTACAGTTGTCTGCGCTTGCTGAACCCAAGCAGCGGGTGCCCGGCGGCAAAGCGCCCGACCAATAACCAAAACAGCCCGATCACAGGTGGAACATCGCGCTCAGTCTCTCTGCGCTCTTTGCCCGTTGCCGTCTTTACCCATTGCTTGAACGTGAGGATCGTCCGCGCCTCCTGCAAATCCATGCGTTCTTGCCGAACGCGAAGCATTTCGCCTTGCACCGCCGACGGAAGGAACGTGTCACTCATAAGCGCCGTTCCGATATATTTAAATCCGCGCTCCTTGAGCTTTTCAGCCAGTTGCGACGCTTCTTGCTGGGTTTGGAAAAACTTGCGCTCAATTTCCATGTGCCCGGGATCGGCGCTGGTGCGCACGAAGCGCCTGAATGCACTTCGCAGCCACTGTTGAATTATCTGGCGCAAAAAGTTGTGCGCGGTCATTCAGTTGTCCTTTCGGCGATTTGGCTAGGGTGTTAGGTGATCGTACACGGTATACGCACCGAAATGTCGCTATAGAAACTTGCATCACATGCAACTTTCTATAGCGAGCAGACACCGCCAGCAGCAAGTGACACCGATTCGCTTGACAAGCACGATTGTATTTAAGTCCGTCTGGTTGAGGAGACAGGCAACTGCTCTATGACGAATTAGAGTTGCGCCAGCTCGCGTAGCGGCTTAGCGTAGAATAGCGGGCTGCCGCCCGCCGCTACGGTGCAAAGGGCGGATCGCGGCGCGAATTGGTGGCAGCTCCATGTCGTTGCGATGGCTAAGATCTCTATCACGAGAGTTGTTCTCCTGTATCCGCTTCGAATAAGGTGGTTACCCAACTTCCCCCACTGTTCTCACGGAGACAACTAACAAGACTTTTTCTCAGTGAGCTTTTCGTAGCATTCGTCCCAAACCGCAAGGTTTGCCGGAATTATCTATCTCAGCTATCTCGCGTCGGTAGCAGAGCTTTTCGCTTGTAATTCAGGGCGATGCGTGGCGTCGCACCTACATCTCAAAAACACCCACCGCCTCCCAGCGGTTCTAACCAGGAGGCACTCATGACCTTCGGTGATCTGTTTCTCATCATCATTGCCGGACTGTTTGGCCCATTGGTCGCCGGCAATCGCTTCCTCGCACTGCCCGTCGTTGCTGGAGAAATCATTGCCGGAATCATCATCGGCAACAGCGGCTTGCACTTGGTCAACGTAAACAACGAGACTCTGCAGTTTTTGGCAAACTTCGGTTTTGCCGTTCTGCTGTTCGTCGTCGGAACGCGCGTGCCTGTTGCCAATCTTTTTTCCGGAGTGAGCGGTACGGCGCGTCGCGGCATGTTCGCAGCAATTTGGGCGCTTGTACTGTCGGCTCCGGCTGGTTGGGCTCTCGCTCATTTCGCGGGAATCGGACACCCAGTAATGTTCGGGCTGCTCTGCGCCGCAAGCTCGACCAGCACGGTTCTGCCGATTCTTGCAGAACGCAAGACTGTGGGCGATCAAGCTACTGCACTCACCGTCTGGATTCCGATCGCCGACATGGCAACGATGATTCTTCTGCCGCTCGCCTTCGGCATCGGCAGCTCGTTGCAGATCATGATCGGCGCGGGAATCGTGGCTGTCGTCGGCGTCGTAGCTTTCTACGGTCTGCGGCTGTTCAAAGACTCCGCGATCGGCAAGCGTTATCGCAAGCTCTCCAAAGAGCGTTTCTGGGCTCTCGACCTCCGCCTGATGTTGGGCGTGCTCGTGGGTCTGGCTGCTCTTGCCACCAAATTTGGCACCAGCGTGCTGGTTGCCGGATTCGTGGCAGGGCTCGTTTCCAGCTTGCTTGGCCAGCCCAAGCGCATGAAACGCCAGACCACCGGTGTCGCGGAAGGATTTCTGGTGCCGCTGTTCTTCGTGTTCATCGGCGCCCGCATTGACCTTCACGCGCTCTTTACCTCGCCGAACAACCTCATGCTTTGCGGCATGATCGTTGTTGCCGGATTGGTCGTGCACCTCATCGCCGCCAAGTTGGCGCGCCTGAAGTTCTCGACCGGACTCATCGCTTCACAGCACATGGGTCTGCCTGCGGCAATCGTCAGCATGGGTCTTGCCGAGCATGTCATCAACGAGGGTCAGGCCGCAGCGGTAATCACTGCCGCCTTGATCAGCCTCGCTGTCTGCTTGGTCGGCATCACTCGTCTACCGCGCGCTCTGCCCGAGAATAAACCGGACAAGTCCGACAACACGGAAGCCGGCCGCGAATGCGACTGCTCGAAGGCGGGTATCGGCGATCTTTCCCCCGAGGAAACGCCTGACCCCAAATCGAGCGATGGCAATAGTCACTAACTCGCACCAGGTCGGGTACCAGCTTAAACGCCGTTCAGGCAATTTGCTGGTATCCACCTGGCGCCGGTTCAAACTCCTCCAAGTGGTGGCAATGCGCCACCACTAATTTTTCAAAAGCGCGCCTTGCTACATGCCATAATAGACAAGGCGAAGAGATAGTGATATCCTTGAAGGATGCCAAACACATCTGAGCTTGAATTACTCGCACGCTTGTTAATTGCCGCCGTTCTTGGCGGAATCATTGGCGCAGAAAGAGAGCGTTTGAATCGCGGCGCCGGGCTGCGTACTCATGCGCTTGTGTCAACTGCATCGGCGCTAGCAATAATTGTTTCTGCCTATGGCTTCATGAGCGTTCTGGCGCCAGGGAAGATCGTCCTTGATCCATCGAGAGTCGCTGCTCAGGTTATTAGCGGCGTGGGTTTTCTCGGCGCCGGCATCATCATCTTCAGAAAGAACGCCGTACGAGGTCTGACGACGGCGGCGAGTATCTGGGCTGTGGCGGCGGTTGGACTTGCTGCCGGTGCCGGGTTGTATATCTCGGCGGTTGGTGCCACCGTCATACTTAGTTTCATCCTGATCGTCCTCAAAAAATTTGAGAAGAAATTGTTTCCCCAGCGCGAAATTAGTCGGATAAATATCGAGATGTCAAATTCGCCGGGTTTGATAAATCGCGTTTCAGACCAGCTCAAGGCTAACAAACTTAAGATCCTCAATTTAACCGTCAAACAGCTGCCCGGGCAGAACAAAACAGTGATGAAGGTCGAGACCTCCGGGAAGGAAGATGCCTTATCACACGTGCTCGACAAAATTCAGAGTCTGCCTGGAATCGAAAGTGTTTCCTATACGGGACGCGCGCTTTCCTTCGCGGAAAGCGAGGAAGCGGACGAGGCGCAGGGGTTTGAAACGTGAGATATTCGGCGTGAAAACAACTGCGGGCGTTTTACTCTATCGCTTTCGGGGCGGTGCTGTTCAGGTGCTGCTCGTATATAACGGCAAAAATTGGAGCATACCCAAAGGCTCAGTCAAAAGAGGCGAGCGCCCTCGTAAAGCTGCGAAAAGAGAACTTAAGGAAGAAACCGGATTGCACCCGCCGCGTGGACTGCTTGAATTGGGATCGGTTCGCAAACGCACGGGTCGTCAGGAAAAACTTCACTGCTTCATTGCAGAATATTTCGCCAAAGCTAAGCCAAAAGGGCGCAGAGAAATTGTGCACGCGGCATTCATGACGCTGGCAAACGCAGCAGTTTTGATTGAAAAGTTTCAACGACCACTTCTTACCAGCTTGACGGCTATACAGGCTCTGGGCGACCCGCGCGAACGGTAGAAGTCACAGCCATGCAGCCGTTCGCTGTTAGCTGTTGCCCATCTGCCATACGGCTGTCACGCCCGTGCCATCGTTTTGCCATGGATACCGGGTTCAATAAGACTTGGCGTAAATGGCATAGAACGGGGCTCCGGCACCAGTTCGTTACTTCCAGGTGCAATATCATGACAGCAACTGACAAACCAGTTCATCAGGCGGCGGAACAAATCGGCTTCGGCGATAGCGCGACTGCACACGCAGCGGCACTCTCAGTGGCTAATCAGTCCGCCCGGAAGCTTTCAGCGCACGATTTAACAGGGCCATCCGGCGGCTTGTTGCTGCCGACCTATCAAATGGACCATCATGGCATAACATTTACGACGGTTGCCGCCAATGACCGAGCCGGGTTTCCCGCAGACGGAAACAACGGGAAACAGACTACGTGCGCGCCCACCGATGGTGGCAATTGGCTCAGTAATTGGATTGGCGACAACGTGCCGGTTCTCGGATCGCCTCTTAAAGCCGCCAAAATAGCCGCCGAGGCAGCGGCGAAGGCTAACCCATCCGCAGGATGCGACAAAGATTAAGTGCGGGCTGCGACGGAGATTTTTCGTATTTTTCGCATTGTTCTGCGGACAGGACAAATCTAATATCAAAAAGCCCTCGCACTGTGGAGAACCTTCTGCTCGCGAAAACACCGATCAAAGTAGCTCGGGTAGGCGACCAAGTCTGGATTGCAGACAAGGACTACCAGAACGATGGTGTTGCGCCCGAACAGCGTCAATATCACGCATCCACGCTGATACTGGGACCAATACTCGAAGAAGTATGCCCGCCCTCGAAGGAGAATTCTAATGGGTGAATTTGATCAGTACCAAGTTGCTCAAGCGTCGCCATCACGACCTGATTATTACTCTCATTCGACATCTTCCCGTCCCGACGGGCACCCTTGGTCTCCATCCATGACAGGCGGCAACCCGCCCTGGGCTCACAAAGTCACAAACTACTCAGCCCCATGCCCGGCCGAGGTAGAGATGCACAAGGAAGCCAGCTTGGCCTTGAATCGTAAGATTGATGCGGCTTCTGATCTCTCTGCTTCCGAACGAGCCGCCTCCAAAGCGTTGGCTGAACTTGATAAAGACCGCCAACAGGGATTCGAAGAAATGAAAGCGCGGCCGAAATTAAATACAGACTTTTCCATTGAACATCGGCAAGCGGCGGATGAAGCTCAAATGGCGGAAATGCTTAAAGGCAAAACACACTTAGAGATCGATCGTATCATCGGCGGTGCCAACCAACTGCTTGCTGCAACACCATTGAACTTGGCTCGCGCAGGCGATCGCGTCTGGCTAGGCAACAAGGACTTCCTCAATGAAGGCGTAGAGCGCGCCGCCCGGCGCTACACTCCAGCCTGCCTAATCATGGGGATAACGTCGGGAGAAATGTGCCCTGCCTTGTATGCTCCCAGTTCTTATCGAACACCGAGGGCAGGCTTTCATCCAAGTCATGGCGGCTAAGTCCGCATGTTTTTGACCAGCAAGGCAGCGCCGATGATACCGGCATGATCGCCAAGTTCAGCTCGGGTAATCTCGAGTTTTTTGCCCGTCACCGACAAAACTTTCTGACGGGT
>Ga0134128_10000325_pt1 | contig 66667 bp, 64 predicted proteins | sample KB31754_FD_96462 | JGI IMG/M metagenome (GOLD analysis project Ga0134128, IMG submission 96462) | Terrestrial soil microbial communities with excess Nitrogen fertilizer from Kellogg Biological Station, Michigan, USA - KB3-175-4 | ecosystem: Environmental > Terrestrial > Soil > Unclassified ... | reverse complement strand
GCGCGCGCCTCGGTGTCGAAGACGAGCTTGATCGCCTTGCCGCCCAGCGCGCGGCGCAGGATCGCGGGCTTGCCGTTCGCGAGGCAGAGCTTCGAGACGTAGAACTCGTCGGGGTTGACCGAGCCCTGCACCACCGTCTCGCCGAGCCCGTAGCCCGAGGTGATGAAGACCACCTCGCGGAAGCCCGACTCGGTGTCCATGGTGAACATCACGCCCGCGGCCCCCAGGTCGCTCCTCACCATGCGCTGCACGCCGGCGGAGATCGAGACTTCCGAGTGCCTGAACCCCTTGTGCACGCGGTAGGCGATGGCGCGATCGTTGTAGAGCGAGGCGAAGACGCGCTTCACGGCGTCGAGCACGTTCTCGATGCCGCGGATGTTGAGGTAGGTCTCCTGCTGGCCGGCGAAGGAGGCGTCCGGCAGGTCCTCGGCGGTGGCCGAGGAGCGCACCGCGAAGCTCGCATGGGGCGCGCCGCTCGCCGCCTTCTCGTACTCTTCGCGGATCTCGCGCTCGAGCCCGGGATGGAGCTTCGCCTCCTCGACGAGCTTGCGGATCGCCGCGCCCGCCCTGGCGAGCGCGCCCACGTCTTCCACGTTCACCCCGGCGAGCGCCTTCTCGATGCGCTCGGCGAGCTGGTTCTCGGCGAGGAAGTCCTGGAACGCCCGCGCGGTCGTGGCGAAGCCACCGGGCACCCGCACGCCGCTCGCCGCGAGCTGGCTGATGAGCTCGCCGAGGGAGGCGTTCTTGCCGCCGACGCTCGCCACGTCGGCCATGCGGACGGATTGCAGCGGAAGGACGTAGCGGTTCGCCATGGTCGGAAATTTTCTTGGGGAGCGGGCCGTCGGAGCTTGCAATTATAGCCAACGGGATATGAAAATCGTGCAGCGCAACATTCCCGTCCCGTCCCCCCGGCCAGATCATGTCCCAGCGCAAGCGCGTGTTCTTCGTTTCCGATCGCACCGGCATCACCGTCGAGGGCCTCGGCTCCTCGCTCCTCTCGCAGTTCGCCGAGGTGGACTTCGTGCGCGTGACGATGCCCTTCATCGACTCGATCGACAAGGCGCGCGAGGCGATCGCGCAGGTGAACGAGGCGCACCGCGAGTCGGGCGAGCGCCCGCTCGTCTTCTCCTCCATCGTCGACGACGCGGTGCGCGCCGAGATCAGCAAGGCCGACGGCCTCGTGCTCGACGTGTTCGAGCGCTTCATCGTGCCGCTCGAGCAGGAGCTCGGCGTGAAGTCGATGCACGCCGTGGGCCGCACCCACAGCGTCGGCAACGCCAAGGATTACAACCATCGCATCGAGGCGATCAACTACACGCTCGCGCACGACGACGGCGTGACGCACCGCGGCCTCGAGCAGGCCGACATCGTGCTGGTGGGCGTCTCGAGGAGCGGCAAGACGCCGACCTGCCTCTACATGGCGATGCAGTTCGGCATCAAGGCCGCGAACTACCCGCTCATCCCGGAGGACCTCGAGGCGAACCGCCTGCCGCCCTCGCTGCTCCCGCTGAAGAGCAAGGTCTGGGGATTGTCGATCACGGCGGAGCGCCTGCACCAGATCCGCAGCGAGCGGCGCCCGGACTCGCGCTACGCCGCGCTCGAGAACTGCCGCTTCGAGGTCTCCGCGGCGGAAAGGCTGATGCGCCAGGCCCAGATCCCGTACCTCGATTCCACCACCAAGTCGATCGAGGAGATCGCGACGCACATGCTGCACGAAGCCCACCTGGTGCGCCGCGTCTATTAACAGGCGGCAACTGCAACTGTAGCGAACGGCGTCGCGGTATTTGTGACAAAAGGCATTTCGTGAACCTGAACGGTCCCGGGAAGATGCGTGCATCGCATCGACTTCCGAGGACCGGAACATGAACCGCCGTCGCATCGTCCAGCGCGTCGCCATCGCCATCGCGGGGCTCGCGCTCGCTCCCGTCTTCGCCGCCCATCCCAACTCCTGGTACCTGCGGCCGCAAACGGCGCCCGCGCCGGCGGATAACGCCGTGACGCCCGCCCGCGTGACGCTCGGCAAGGCGCTCTTCTTCGACCCGCGCCTCTCGGGCTCGGACTGGATCAGCTGCGCGAGCTGCCACAATCCGGCGCTCGGCTGGTCCGACGGGCTCGCCAAGGCCACGGGCGACGGCATGAAGACGCTCGGCCGCGCGACGCCCACCATCGTCAACGCCGCCTTCAATCCGGTCCAGTTCTGGGACGGGCGCAAGCCGACGCTCGAGGAGCAGGCGCTCGGGCCCCTCACCGCCGCGGCCGAGATGCACGGCTCGATCGCCGACATGAAGCGCAAGCTCGAGGCGATCGCCGGCTACCGGCAGATGTTCGAGGCCGCCTATCCGGGCGAACCCATCGACGGCAAGACGATCGCCAAGGCGATCGCGAGCTTCGAGCGCACGGTGCTCTCGACCGACTCGCCGTTCGACCGCTGGATGCGCGGCGACCAGCACGCCATGAGCGAAGCGGCGAAGCGCGGCTTCGAGGTGTTCCGCGGTCCCGGCAACTGCGAGACCTGCCACTCGGGCTTCAACTTCACCGACAACGGCTTCCACAACATCGGCCTGAAGGACCCGGACGGGCACGAGGACCTCGGGCGCTATGCGCAGGTGAAGCTCGCGGTGCTCAAGGGCGCGTTCAAGACGCCGACGTTGCGCAACGTCGCCCTCACCGGGCCCTACATGCACAACGGCTGCTACAAGACGCTCGAGGAAGTGGTCGACCACTATGCGCGCGGCGGGGACGTGAAGGACAACCTCTCGCCCGACATGAAGCCGATCCACCTGAGCGAGCGCCAGAAGGCCGACCTGGTGGCGTTCCTCGAGTCCTTGACCGGGTCGCCCACGGTGACCGTTCCGCAACTCCCCCAATAAAAGGACCGACTCATGCGCCACATCATCGCCGCCGCGGTGCTGCTCGCGGCAGCGCCCGGGTTTGCCGTCGCGGCCGACTACGACGTGCACCAGCGCGGCAACCAGTTCGACGTGAAGAAGCTCGCGATCCACGTGGGCGATAGCGTCACCTTCCACAACGACGACGCGCACTTCCACAACATCTTCTCGCTCTCGGAGGCGCAGCCCTTCGACCTCGGCTCCTACCCGCAGGGCGAATCGCGCAAGGTCACCTTCACCAAGGAAGGCGAGGTCGACGTGGAATGCGCGATCCATCCCGCGATGAAGATGACGATCGTAGTCGCGAAATGACGCGTGTCCTGGTGGGGATCGCCGCCGCCTGCTGGCTCGCGGCGGCGAGCGCGCAGGACGTGCTGCCGGGCGACGCGCGCCACGGCTCCGAGATCTTCCACTCGCGCTGCGTCCTGTGCCACGGGGAGGAAGCGCGCGGTTGCGGTCCCGCAGCGCGCCTCTACAGGCCGCGGCCGGCGAACCTCACCGCGAGCACCCGCACGCCCGAGTACAAGGTGCGCATCATCCGCACCGGCGGCCTCGCGATGGGCCGCTCGCCCATGATGCCCGCGTGGGGCGACGAGCTCGACGAGCAGGAGATCGCCGACCTGGTCGCGTTCCTTTCCACCCTCGAGCGGAGGCCCGACGCCCAATGCTGATCGCGCGCCTCAAGGTCGGCCACCGCCTCACCGCGTCGTTCCTCCTGATGGGCGCGATGCTCGCTTCGGTCGCCGCCATCGGCATCCACAGCGTGCGCTCGCTCGACGCCTCGCTGCAACGCATCGTCGCCGGCGAGCATCCGCGCATCGAGCAGGCGCACGCCATCATCGACCAGGCCGGCGCGATCGCGGTCGACCTGCGCGACGCCCTCCTCGCCGACAAGGACGCCGAGAGCAAGGCGCGCCTCGCGCGCGTGGAGGAGGGGCGCAAATCATTGGGCGATCTGCTCGACGCGCTGGACCACGGCTTCGCGGACGACGCCGAGAGCCGCGCGGTGCAGCAGAAGCTGCAGTCGGAGTACGCGAGCTACACCGTGGAAGTGGTGAAGGTGGCCCGCGCGATCGCCGCCGGCCGCAAGGAGCTCGCGCGCGACATGGTGAACCGCGGCCTGCAGGAGCGCACCGCGAGCTACGTGGCGTCGCTGCGCGCCCTCGCCGACCTGGAAGCCCGCGGCATGGACGCCGCGCGCGCCGAGGCGGTCGCGACCTACGAGCGCGGGCGCGACACGATCCTCGCGATCCTCGCCGCCGCCACCATCGCGACCCTCGCGCTCGCCTACTTCCTCACGCGCAGCGTGACCGGCCCGCTCGGCCGCGCCGGCGCGATGGCCGAGGCGATCGCATCCGGCGACCTCACCGGGCACGTGGAGGCGCGCGGCAACGACGAGATGGCCGCGCTCGCCCGCTCGCTCAACGCGATGCGCGACCGCCTCGCGGCGATCGTGCGCCAGATCAAGGAAGCCTCCGACGCCGTGAACGCCGCGGCGCAGGAGATCTCCCACGGCAACGCCGAGCTCTCGCGCCGCACCGAGTCGCACGCGAGCTCGCTCGAGGAGACCGCGGCCTCGGTCGAGGAGCTCGCCGGCACCGTGCGCCAGAACGCGGACAACGCGCTGCAGGCGACCTCGCACGCCTCGGACGCCTCGGACGTGGCGCGCAAGGGCGGCGCGGTGGTGGAGCAGGTGGTGCACACGATGGGCTCGATCGAGGAAGGCTCGCGCCGCATCGCCGAGATCACCGGCCTCATCGACAGCATCGCATTCCAGACCAACATCCTCGCCCTCAACGCCGCGGTGGAAGCCGCACGCGCCGGCGAGCAGGGGCGCGGCTTCGCGGTGGTCGCAACCGAGGTGCGGGCCCTCGCCCAACGCAGCGCCACGGCCGCCCACGAGATCAAGTCGCTCATCGCCGATGCCACCGGGAAGGTGCAGGAGGGCTCGCGCCTCGCGGGCGCGGCGGGGCTCACCATGAGCGACATGCTCGCCACCGTCGCGCGCGTGGCCGCTTCCATGGCCGAGATCTCCAGCGCCTCGCGCGAGCAGAGCGCCGGCATCGACCAGGTGAACGGCGCCATCGCACAGATGGACCAGATGACGCAGCAGAACGCTTCCATGGTGGGCCAGCTCTCGGCTGCCGCGAGCGGCCTCGAGCAGCAGGCGACCGCGCTCGCGCATGCGGTCGCGCAGTTCCGCCTTCCGCGAGGCGAAGGTCGCACGGGCGGCTGGGGTATCGGCGCGGCGGTCGAACCGGTGCCAGCTCCGGGCGCCTCGTCGCGCGCGCCGCTCTCCTCTGCCCGCACGCCGCTACTCGCCGAACGCGTGCTCTCGTCCTGAGGCCGCCGCGCGCGGCCGGTTTGTCACGCGCCGGGTTTATGGGAAGATAGCGGCCCTTTGCCCCCTGGGAGGCCGTGATGCGAACGACGAGGAGAATCCTGCCCGCCCTGCTGCTCTCGCTCTTCGCCACCACGGCGGCGCCACCCTCCCACGCCGGCCCGTTCGACAACGTCGTGGTCTTCGGCGACAGCCTCTCCGACGCCGGCTATTACCGTCCCTTCCTCGCGAGCCTGGGCCTGCCGCCGCAGGTCGTGGCGACGCTCGGCCGCTTCACCACGAATCCGGGCCCCGTCTGGTCGGAGCTCGTCTCGCAGTACTACGGCATCACGCCCGCTCCGAGCAACGCCGGCGGGTTCATCTTCGCGCAGGGCGGCGCGCGCGTCGCGCAGCCCTCGGCCTCCACGCCGCCCAACTCGGCGCAACGCCCGGTCAGCACGCAGATCGACGAGTACCTCGCCACGAACGGCGGTCATGCGGACCCGAACGCACTCTACGGAATGTGGATCGGCGCGAACGACATCTTCCAGAACCTCGCCGCGCTGCAGGCAGGCGCGATCAACCAGGCGACGCTGCAGACCAACGTGCTCGGAGCGGCGACGGCCGAGATCCAGCAGATCGGCAAGCTCGAAGCGGCCGGTGCGCGCTACGTGCTGGTCTTCGGGCTGCCCGACATCGGCGCGACGCCCGCCTTCGCCGGGACCGGCTCGATCTCGACGGCGGTGACGCAGCTCTCCGCCGGATACAACACCACGCTCTTCTCGGGCCTCGCCGCGGCCGGGATCCGCGTGATCCCCGTGGACGTGTTCTCGCTCGCGGGCGAGATCGCGGCGAACCCCTCGGCCTACGGCTTCCGCAACACGACGTCGTTCGCATGCGGCCCGTTCCCGCCGATCACGACCGCCTCCACGGTGAGCTCGCAGTTCTGCCTGCCCGCCAACTACGTCGCGCCCGACGCGGCGCAGACGTTCTTCTTCGCCGACAGCGTGCACCCGACCTCCGCCGTGCAGGCGATCTTCGCGCAGTTCGCCGAGTCGCTGATCGTGGGGCCGGTGCAGTACTCGCTCCTCGCCGAGGCCCCGCTCGCGACGCGCAAGCAGCACATCCGCACGCTCGACGACGGCATCCTCACGGCACGCGACGCGCCGGTCGGCAAGCTCAACGTCTTCGTCACCGGGAGCGGGGGCAGCTACGACATCGACTCGTCGACCGGAAACCCGGGCGCCAACAACGACCTCTCCTCCTTCGGGCTGGGCGCCACCGTGCGCGCCTCCGATTCGATGGTGCTCGGCCTCGCCTACGCCAACGACCGCGCCGACGGCAGCTTCGGCCAGGGCATGGGCGGCTACAACACGCGCGAGAACACGTTCTCGCTCTTCGGCTCGGTGCGCTCGGGCGGCTTCTACGGCACCGGCGTGCTCTCGATCTCGAACATCGATTTCCACGACATCCACCGCAACGTCGCGCTGGGGCCGGTGGTGCGGCAGGCGAGCGCCAGCACGGACGGCTCGAACGGCTCGGTCTACCTCTCGGCGGGCTACGACTGGCAGCTGGGGCGCCTTTCCGTCGGGCCGCTGGTCTCGTTCACGCACCAGGACGTGACGGTGAACGCGTTCGACGAGAGCGGCGCGGGGGCCGTGGACCTGCACATCGCGCAGCAATCGCGCAGCTCGCAAGTGTGGAGCGGCGGCGTGCGCGCCTCCTACGCGCTCGGGCAATGGACGCCGTGGGCGCGCGTGACCGTCGACCGCGACAACCGCGGCGACGCGCGCTTCGTGACGGCGATGCCGATCTCGCTCACGGCGACCGGCAACAGCTACGACATCCCGGCCTACATGCCCGACCGCGATTCCGTCACCGCCTCGCTCGGCGTGAACGGCCATTTCGGCGACCACGTCGGCTTGAGCCTCGCCTACTACAACGTCTCGAACCGCTCCGGGCTCAAGGAGGACGGGTTCAGCGGAGTGCTCTCGTACCGCTTCTAGCGCAGCCTCGGGGCGCGGCCGGGGAGGCGCGCTCGGTCGCCGCGCGCGGATAATGCTTCCATGAAGCGCGTGCACAGCGCCGCCAACCTGCCCGAGGCGCACCTGCTCCTCGACCTGCTCGCCGACCGGGGCATCCGCGCGCGCGTCTTCAACGCGAACGCCTCGAGCCTCGCCGGGGAGCTGCCGATCGACGCCACGCTCCCGCAGGTGTGGGTCGAGAAGCCCGGCGACGCGCCGCGGGCGCGCGAGATCATCGAGGCGTACCTTTGCTCGCCGAGCGGCCCGCCGCGGAAATGCGCCGCCTGCGGCGAAGAGAACCCCTCCTCCTTCGACCTTTGCTGGGCTTGCGGCGCGGGGCTCGAGCGTGCCGGCTGATTGCTGCAAAAGGCGTTGAAAGCGCCGATTCGCGCCGCCCGCTATACGCGCAACGAGAACGGCGTGAAGCGGGTGTGGCGGTCGTAATAGTCCTCGTGCTCGGCGCGCTTGAGGGTGCCCACGATCCAGTAGGTCACCGGAGTGAACACCACCTCCACGCCCACCTTGCCGACGAACTGCGCGAGCATCACCAGCGGCAGCTTGTCGTCGGGAATGATGCCGCTGCCGTAGAAGGCGAGCGGGTAGAAGATGAGCGAGTCGACGCCCTCGCCGAAGAGGGTCGAGCCGATGGTCCGCGTCCAGAGCCAGCGCCCGGAGGTGAGGATCTTCATCTTCGCGAGCACGAAGGAGTTCACGAACTCGCTGCAGAAGTAGGCGGTCATCGAGGCGAGCGCCACGCGCCAGGCCGAGCCGAAGGCGATCTGGTAGGCGTCCTGGTTGTGCCAGAAGGGCGCGGGCGGAAGCCGCACCACGACCCAGGCCATGATGACGGCGAAGATGAGGCCGCCGAATCCCGCCCAGATCACGCGCCGGCTCCTCGCGTATCCGTAGACCTCCGTGAGCACGTCGCCGAACACGTACGAGATGGGGAAGAACAGCACGCCGGCGCCGAACGTGATGGCGCCCACCCCGGGCAGCTGCAGCTGCGCGATCTTCGCCGGGCCGATGAGGTTCGAGCAGACGAGCACCACGACGAACGACGCCATGACGAAGTCGTAGTACTTGTAGGTGCGCGACGGATGAGTGGTCATGTCGGTGGTTGCAACGGGCAAACCGGTTTGGATCGTTTGGATCCGCCGATGCACGCCGATGAACGCCGAACCATGGCCGAAGCGCGCCACGTCATGACGCGTACGGTACGCATGGCACCACCGGTATGCGGGCAAGCGATTGCCTTGCTGCGTTCATCGGCGTTCATCGGCGGATCCAAAGCCTTTCCCTCTCCGCTGCCTCACCGCCTCGAAGAGGGCGATCGATCCCGCGGTTCCCGCATTGAGCGACTCCACCGGTGCGGCGAGCGGGATCCGGGCTCGCACGCTCGCGGCGGCGAGGATTGGATCGCTCAGGCCCGCTCCCTCGTTCCCGACCAGCAGCGCGATCGGCCCGCGCAGGTCGAGCTCGTAGAGGCTGGATTCGGCCTTTCCGGCGAGCGCGACGGAGACGCCCCGGAAAGCCGCGAGGAACTCGCCGAGGTCGGCGCCCTCGACGATATTGAGCGCGAAGTGCGCGCCCATCCCCGCGCGAAGTACCTTGGGCGACCAGGCGAAGGCGCAGCGCGGCGAGAGGACCGCGTGGCCGGCACCGGCCGCGGCGGCGCTGCGGAGCAGCGTGCCGACGTTGCCCGGGTCCTGGATGTCCTCGAGCACCAGCACGAACGAGGCGTCGGCGGGAACGTCGCGCCGCTCGGGCGTGCGCACCGCGGCGAGGATGCCGGTGGGCGACTCCACCGTCGAGAGCGCGCCGAAGAGCGCATCGGTGAGGAGCATCACCGGCGCGGGCGCACAACGCTCGACGAGCCGCGCGACCTCCGGTTGCCCGAGCGCGCTCCGGCTCACCATCACTTCCTCGGGCTTCCTTCCCGAGTCGAGGAACGCGCCAAGGAGGTGCGCGCCGTCGAGCACCGAGGCGCCGCGCTTCCTGCGCTCGGAGGCGCTCGCGGCAAGCCGCGCCATCGCCCTGTACGCCGCGTTCTCGCGCGAGGCGATCGCCTTCATCAGAACGGGAGGTCGCCCTGCAGGAGCGCGCGCACCGGCTCGAAGCTGCGCCGGTGGATGTCGCAGGGACCCTGGCGCTTCAACGCCGCGAGGTGCTCGGGCGTCGAGTAGCCCTTGTGCTCGGCGAAGCCGTAGCCCGGATAGCGCGCGTCGAGCGCGCGCATCTGCGCGTCGCGCGCGGTCTTGGCGAGGATCGAGGCGGCCGAGATCGCCGCCACCAGCCGGTCGCCGTCCACGATCGTATGGCACGGAAACGCCACGCGCGGCGCGTGCAGGCCATCGACCCAGACCTCGTCGGGCGGGACGCCGAGGGACTCCACCGCGCGCGCCATGGCGAGCAGGGTCGCGCGCAGGATGTTGATGCGGTCGATCTCCTCCACGCTCGCCGAGGCGATCGCCCATGCCGCCGCCTGCGCGCGGATCGCCGGGGCGAGCCGCTCGCGCGCCGCCTCGGTGAGCTGCTTGGAATCGGCGAGCCCTTCGATGGGCCGCGCCGGGTCGAGCACCACGGCGGCGGCGAAGACGCTCCCCGCGAGCGGGCCGCGGCCCGCCTCGTCAACCCCGCACAGCCGCGCGGAGCCCGGTGCCGGAGGAAGGATCGGAGGCTTCACACGCGGAAAGATACGGCATCAGCGCCCGGACCACACGCTCCTCGTGGCCCGCGGCGAGGCTTCGGTGCAGCGCCTCGAAGCGCCGCTTCACGCGTTCGCGGGCGACGCGGTTGTCGAGCCAGTTGAGCAGCGCCTGCGCGAGGTTTTCGGGCGTCGCGTCGTCCTGCAGCAGCTCGGGCACGATGAACTCGCCCGAGAGCACGTTCGGCAGGCTGAAGTAGGGCAGCAGCGCCTTCCTCTTCACCAGCCAATGGGTGAGCGGCTTCACCCGGTAGGTGACCACCATGGGGCAGCGCGCGAGCGCGGCCTCGAGCGTCGCGGTGCCGCTCGCGACGAGCGCCACCTCCGCCGCCTGCAGCGCGAGGCGCGCGTGGCCGAAGAGGATGGTGATGGGCAGCTCGCGCGCCTCGAGCTCGTAGAGCCGCCGCTCGAAGTACTCGCGCGTCTCGCGCGTGGCGAGCGGCACGAAGAAACGCAGCGACGGACGCCTCGCGAGGAGCGCTCGCGCCGTCTGGATCACGAGGTCCGCATGGAGCTCGAGCTCGCTCACCCGGCTTCCGGGAAGCAGCGCCACGGGCGTCGCGCCGCCCGCCAGGCGCAGCTGCGTCCGCGCGTCGTCGATCGCCGGGTCGAGCGGCATGGCGTCGGCGAGCGGGTGCCCGACGTAGTCCACCGCGATCCCCGCCTTGCGATAGATCTCCTCCTCGAACGGGAACATCACCAGCATGCGGTCCACCGAGCGGCCGATGGTGTGGATGCGCTCCGCACGCCAGGCCCAGAGCGACGGGCTCACGTAATGCACCGTCGCGATCCCGGCCGCCTTGAGCTTCGCCTCGAGCCCCAGGTTGAAGTCCGGTGCGTCGACGCCGATGAAGAGCGCGGGGCGGCTCGCGAGCAGGTGGCGCGCGAGGCCGCGGCGGATCGAGAGGATCTCCGGCAGGCTCCTCAGCACCTCGACGTAGCCGCGCACCGAGAGCTTCTCCATGGGGAAGAGCGAGCGCGCGCCCTCGGCGATCATCTTCGGCCCGGCGATGCCCTCGAACTCGAGCGACGGCCAGCGCGCCTTCAAGGCGCGGATGAGAGAGGCTCCGAGGAGGTCGCCGGAGGCCTCCCCGGCGACGATGCCGATTTTCACCGCAGCAACCCCCGCGTGGACGTCTCGAGGAAGTCGAGGATCACCTTCACGTCGGGATCCCGCGCGGCCTGCGCGGCGAGCTCGGCGCGCGCGCCGGCGAGCGTGAGGCCGGACTTGAAGAGCGTGCGGTAGGCGCGCTTCAGGGCGGCGATGGAATCGGGCGTGAAGCCGCGGCGCTTGAGTCCCTCGGCGTTGATGCCGTGGGTCGCGACCGGGCTCCCGCCGACCATCACGTACGGCGCGATGTCCTGCAGCACGATGCTGCCGCCGCCCACCATCGCGTGCGCGCCGATCTTCACGAACTGGTGGAACGCCGATTGCCCGCCGAGGACGGCGTAGTCGCCGACGTGGATGTGCCCGCCGAGCGTCACCAGGTTCGCGAACACGGTGTGGCTTCCCACCTGGCAATCGTGCGCGATGTGCACGTAGGCCATGATCCAGTTGTCGGAGCCCATGCGCGTCGCACCCGCGTCCTGCACGGTGCCGCGGTTGATGGTGGCGAACTCGCGGATGGTGTTGCCGTCGCCGATCTCCAGGCGCGTGGGCTCGCCCTTGTACTTCTTGTCCTGGTTCGCCTCGCCGATCGAGCAGAAATGGAAGATGCGGTTGCCCTTTCCGATCTTCGTGTGACCGGTGATCACGTTGTGCGAGCCGATGGTCGTGCCCTCGTCCACCTCGACGTCGCCGTCGATCACCGTGTACGGCCCGACCGTGACGTCGCCCGCGAGCTTCGCCTTCGGATCGACTACCGCGGTGGGATGGATCGTGGCCATGGACTCAAAAATCCTTGGAAGCGCCGATGTCCGCCGATCCAACGCCGATCGCCCCCGACAGGGCAAGGAAGGGTTTCGTGCGCATTGTCGCGACGGCAACGCTGTCCGGGAACGGATTCACCTCATTCATTGGCGGGGATCGGCGTTGGATCGGCGGACATCGGCGCTTTCAAGGCTTTCCCCCCGCATCACTGCCCGTGAGCTCGCGCAGCGCGCAGAGGAGCTCGGCCTCGCAGACGACGGTGTCGCCGACCTTCGCGACGGTGTTGAACTTGCCGATGCCGCGGCCCTGGCGGCCCTGCGTCACCTCGAGGCGCAGCGTGTCGCCCGGGACCACCGGCTTCTTGAAGCGCGCGCCGTCGATGCCCACGAAGTAGTAGACCCAGCGCCCGTCGTTCTTGTGGCCGAGGCTCTTGAGGGAGAGCACCGCCGCGGCTTGCGCCATCGCCTCCACGATGAGGACGCCGGGCATCACCGCGTAGTGCGGGAAGTGCCCCGGGAAGAACGGCTCGTTCATCGTCACGTTCTTGATCGCGACGAGGCGCTTGTCCTTCTCGTACTCGACCACGCGGTCGATCAGCAGGAACGGGTAGCGGTGCGGGAGATACTGCTGGATCTCCTCAATGGTCATCGTCTGGCTCACGGTCCTCTCCCGGAAGGGCGCGCCGCGCGCGCCCGGCGATGCGATCGAGCCGGCGCAGGAGCGCCGCGTTCCTCAGCCATCGCGCGTGCGGCATCATCGGCAGGCCCGAAGTGTACGTCCCCGGCTGCGTGATCGATTTCGCGACCAGCGTCATGCCCGAGATCGTCACGTGGTCGCAGATCGAGATGTGGCCGACGATCCCCACGCCGCCGCCGATCATGCAGTGCTTGCCGACGGTGACGCTCCCCGAGATGCCGGTGCAGCCGGCGACCACGGTGTGCGCGCCGATCACGCAGTTGTGCGCGACCTGGATCTGGTTGTCGAGCTTCACGCCCTCCTCGACCACGGTGTCGTCGAGCGCGCCGCGGTCGATGGTGGTGTTGGCGCCGATCTCGACGTCGTCGCCGATGCGCACCGCCCCGACCTGCGGGATCTTGATCCAGCGCCCCTCGTCCCTCGCCATGCCGAAGCCGTCCGCGCCGATCACCGCGCCGGAGTGCACGATGCAGCGCGCGCCGATGCGGCAACGCTCGTAGACCGTGACGCCAGCATGCAGCCGGGTGGCCTCGCCGATCGCGCAATCCGCGCCGATGCAAGCGTGCGCGCCGATCCACGCGCCGCGCCCGACGACCGCGCGCGGGCCCACCACCGCATACGCATCGACCTGTGCACCGCCGTCGATGCGCGCCGAGGGATCGACCTGCGCGGTGGCATGGATGCCCGGCATCACCGCCGGCTGCGGATGGAACAGCGCCACGGTGCGCGCGTAGTAGGCGTACGGATTGTCGCAGACGATGCGCGGGATGGACGCCGCGTCGCGATCGCCGCGTCCGACGATCACCGCGCCGGCGCCGGTGGTCGCGAGCCGTGCCCGATAGCGCGGGTTGGCGAGGAACGCGATTTGCGAGGGGCCGGCCGAGTCGAGCGTCGCGACGCCGGTAAGCGGCACCTGCGCCTCGCCCACGGCCTCGCCGCCCAGCCGCTCGACGATCTGGCGCAGCGTCAACGCGATCGGGGAATGCTTCCCCATGGCTACTTGTCCGCCAGGGCCTTGATGACCTTGTCGGTGATGTCGATGCGCGAAGCGGCGAACACCGCCTCCTGCACGATGAGGTCGTAGTGCTCCTGCTCGGCGATCTGGTTGATGACGCGCGTCGCGCGCTCCTGCACGCTCGCGAGCTCCTCGTTGCGGCGCAGGTTGAGGTCCTCGCGGATCTCGCGCTGCTTCCTCTGGAAGTCGCGGCTGATGTCGGCGAGCTGGCGCTCCTTCTCGCGGCGCGCGGCCTCCGTTATCGTGACGTTGTCGCGCTCGAGCTCCGCCTGCAGGTCGCGCCCCTGCTTCTCGAGCTTGGAGAGATCGGCGTTCCGCGCGGCGAATTCGCGCTCGAGCTTCTGCTGCGCGCGCTTCGCCGGAGCCGCCTCGCGGAACACGCGCTCGGTGTTGACGAAGCCGATCTTGAGCTCCGCGGCGTTGGCCGCCAGCGCGGCCGCCGCGAGCATCGTCGCGAGGATCATCTTCATGGCCGACCCCTTCGTCGTCAGAAAATCCGGCCGAGCTGGAACTGGAAGCGCTCGATCTCGTCGCCGGGCTTGTGCCGGATCGGCACGCCGAACGAGAACTTGAGCGGCCCGACCGGCGAATCCCAGCTCACCGCCATGCCGGTGGAGACGCGGATGTCCGCGCCGCTGATCCTCTCGTCCTCGCCCCACACGTTGCCGAAGTCGACGAACGTGGAGAGCCGCACGTTCTTCTCCTTGTAGCCGGGCGGCGGGAAGAGCGCCTCGAGATTGGCGACGAACATGCGGTTGCCCCCGAGCACGTCGCCGTTGGTGTCGCGCGGGCCGAGGGTCGCGGTCGAGAAGCCGCGCACCGAATCGACGCCGCCCGCGTAGAAGTTCTTGAAGAACGGCAGCGGGTGGCCGCGGTAGCCCGCCGCGTAGCCGAGCTGCCCGTTCGCCATGAGCGTGAGCCAGGAGAACGCGTTCTGCGGCGTATAGAACCACTCGCTCTGGTAATTGAGACGGTAGTAGGTGAGGTCGCCCGGGGGCACGCCGATCTCGGCGCCGGCCGTGTTGTACGAGCCCCTCGTGGGCCACGTGAGGCTGTCGCGCGTGTCGTGGGCGAAGGAGACGTTGGAGCGCACCGTGTTGGTGTTGCCGCCGAACTCGTTGATGAAGTCCAGGTAGCGCTGCGGTGCCGTGGCCGGATCCACCGAGAGGCTGGTGTGCTCGAGGGTGGCGCCGACGTTGAGCGTGTCGTACTCGGTGACCGGGATGCCGAAATTGATGCCGGCGCCGGTGCTGTACGTGTGGTAGGCGGCGATGCCGGTGAGGTTCGCCGTATCCACGTCGCGCCGGAACACCTCGAAGCCGCGCGAGACGCCGTCGGCCGTCCAGTACGGGTTCACGTAGTTGAACGAATAGACCTTGTCGACCGAGCCGCTGCTGATCTGGATCGCGAAGAGGTTCCCGGTGCCGAGCACGTTCGACTGCGAGAGCGAGGCCTGCACGGCGAGCTTCTCCGCCGCCGAATAGCCGATGCCGAAGGTGAGCGCGCCGGTGTTCCTCTCGGTCACCGTGACGTTCACGTCCACCTGGTCGGAGGTGCCCGGCACGGCGGGGGTCTCGATGTTCACGTCCGAGAAGTAGCCGGTGCGCTGCAGCCGCTCCTTGGAGCGCGCGATCTTCTCGAGCGAGTACCAGGAGCCCTCGAGCTGGCGCAGCTCCCGGCGCACCACCTCGTCCTGCGTCTTGAGGTTGCCGATCACGTTGATGCGGCGCACGTACACGCGGCGGCCCGGGTCGACGAAGAACGTGAAGCCGGCGATGCGCTTCGCGCGGTCGAGCGTCGGCACCGGGTTCACGTTGGCGAAGGAGTAGCCGTCGTTGCCGAGCCGGTCCTGGATCTTCTTGGTCGCGTCGACGATCTTCTCGCGCGAGAAGACGTCGCCCGGCTTCACCGCGACGAGCTTGCGCAGCTGCGCCTCCGGGACGATGAGGTCGCCGCTGAACTTCACGTCGCTCACGTGGTAGACCGGGCCCTCGCTCACCGCGATGGTGATGTAGATCTTCTCGCGGTCCGGCGTGATCGAGACCTGCGTCGACTCGATGTTGAACTCGAGGTAGCCGCGGTTGAGGTAGAACGAGCGCAGCGATTCGAGGTCCGCGGTGAGCTGCTGCTTCGAGTACTGGTCGTTCTTGGTGAACCAGGTGAACCAGCCGGGCGTCGTGAGCTTGATCTGCTTCAGCAGCTCCTTCTCGCTGAAGTCGTGCGCGCCGATGATGTTGATGTCGGCGATCTTGGTGACGTCGCCCTCGGTGATGTCGAAGCGCAGGGACACGCGGTTCCTCTCGAGCGGCGTCACCGTGGTGCGCACCACCGCGCCGTAGTAGCCGCGGCTCGTGTACTGGCGCTTGAGCTCCTTCTCGGCGCGGTCCACCAGCGACTTGTCGTAGATGCGCGACTCGGCGATGCCCGCCTGCTTGAGGCCGTCCTTGAGGTTGTCCTTGCTGAACTCCTTGGCGCCCTCGATCTCGATCGAGGCGATGGCCGGGCGCTCGTGCACGGAGACGATGAGCACGTTGCCGTCGGCCTCGAGCCGGACGTCGGAGTAGAAGCCGGTGGCGTAGAGGGCGCGGATCGCCTCGGCGGCCTTGTCGTCGTCGATCTTCTCGCCCACCTTCACGGGGAGGTAGGTGAAGATCGTGCCCGCTTCGGTGCGCTGCACGCCCTCGACGCGGATGTCCTTGATGACGAAGGGCTCGAAGGCGAGCGCAGGTACGGCGATTGCGGCCGCGCATGCCATGAGGAGGCGAAGGCGGAGGGTGCGAGGACGCGTCAAGGGTTCAGCCGGTGAAGAGGCGGTTGATGTCGTTGTAGAAGGCGAAGACCGTGAGCCCGACGAGAAGCGCGAGTCCGAAGCGTTGACCGATCTCCATCGCTCTTTCCGATACCGGGCTGCCCTTCACGATTTCGGCGAAATAATACACCAGGTGTCCCCCGTCGAGCAGGGGAATCGGCAGGAGGTTGAGCACGCCGAGGCTCACGCTCACGAGCGCGAGGAAGCCCAGCCAGGCGATCCAGCCGAGCTGCGCCGACTGGCCCGCGTAGTCGGCGATCGTGATCGGCCCGGAGAGGTTGCGCCACGACACCTGGCCGATCGCCATGCGGCCGAGCATCTTCACGCTGAACGACGAGAGGTCGACCACCTTCTGCACCGCCTTGCCGAACGCGGTGAACGGGTCGTAGCGCACGGTGGTCGTCATGCGCTGGAACTCGCGCGCGAGCTCGGGCGGGGCCTCGACGCCCAGGCGCCCGATCCGCGCCTCGCCCTCGCCCACGGTATCGGGGATGACGCTCAGCCGCAGCCGATGTCCCGCGCGCTCGAGCTCGATCTCGAGCGGCCTGGACGGGCTCGAGCGCGTGATGGAGGTGAAGTCGTACCAGCTCGCGACGGGCTTTCCAGAGATCGCGACGATGAGGTCGCCTTCGCGCAACCCCGCGCGCTCCGCGGCGCTGCCGGCGACCACCGGGCCGAGGCGCGCGGGCGCCTGGGGACGGAAGGGCCGCAGGCCGAGCTTGCCCAGGAAATCGCGGTCGAGGTCTTCCTTCGAGAGCCCGCCGAGGTCCATGCGCCGCGTGACGACCGCGCCCTCGTGCGTCTGCACCTCGACCTGCGCCGCATCGCGCTTCACCGCGTCCTTGAGGAGCAGCCAGCGCACGTCGTTCCAGGTGTAGACCGGCTCGCCGTCGATGGCGCGCACCGTGTCGCCGTCGGCGAGGCCCGCCGCGGCCGCCGGCGTGGAGGGCGCCGCATCGCCGAGCACCGGCTTCACGCCCGGCATGCCCGCCACGAAGAGCACCCAGTAGACGAGAGTGGCGAGCAGCAGGTTCGCGACCGGGCCGGCGAGCACGATGAAGATGCGCGCCCACACGGCCTTGTTGTTGAACGCGCGATGGCGCTCCTCGGGCCGCACCTCGCCCTCGCGCTCGTCGAGCATCTTCACGAAGCCGCCGAGGGGGATCGCCGCGATGGCCCATTCGGTCTGGTCGCGCCCGCGCTTCCAGATCTTCAGCGCGCGGCCGAAGCCCACGTTGAAGCGCAGGATCTTCACGCCCATCATGCGCGCCGCCGCGTAGTGGCCGAGCTCGTGCACGACCACCAGCACGCCGACGGTGACGAGGAAGGACACGATGGTGATGAGGACGCTCATGGATGGATCCGGGAGGCTGCGGCGCCGTCGCGGAAAGCGGCGGCCTGGCGTGCGACGAGGCGGGCGGCGAGCGCGCGCGCCTCGACATCCACAGCATAAACCTGCTCGAGGGACGCGAGGGGCTCGACGTTGGTTTCGCCGAGCACGCGCTCGATCACCCCGGCGATCGAGGGGAACGGCAGGCGGCGCGCGAGGAACGCCTCGACGGCCACCTCGTTCGCGGCATTGAGCGCGGCGGGCGCGGTGCCGCCGAGCCGGATCGCCTCCTCGGCGAGCGCGAGGCAGGGAAAACGCGCGGGATCGGCGCGCTCGAACTCGAGCTTGCCGAGGCTCGCGAGGTCGAGCGGCCCGACGCCGGAGGCGATGCGCTCGGGCCACGCGAGCGCGCAGGCGATCGGCGTGCGCATGTCCGGCGGGCCGAGCTGCGCGATGACCGAGCCGTCGTGGAACTCGACCATCGAGTGGATCACGCTCTGCGGATGGACCACCACCTCGATCGCCTCCAGCGGCGCGCCGAAGAGCCAGTGCGCCTCGATCACCTCGAGGCCCTTGTTCATCATCGTCGCCGAATCGACCGAGATCTTGCGCCCCATCACCCAGTTCGGATGCGCGCACGCCTGCTCGGGGGTGACGCCCGCGAGGCGATCGATGGGCGTGGTGCGGAAGGGTCCGCCCGAGGCCGTGAGCAGGATGCGGCGCGCGCCGGAGCGCTCGAACTCGCCCGCGCGCCCGCACACGAAGCCGCGCGGGAGCGACTGGAAGACCGCGGAATGCTCGCTGTCGATCGGCAGGAGCGTCGCGCCGCCCTCGGCCGCCGCCGAGATGAAGAGCGCGCCCGACATCACGAGCGCCTCCTTGTTGGCGAGGAGCACGGTCTTTCCCGCGCGCGCGGCGGCGATGGTGGCCGGCAATCCCGCGGCGCCGACGATCGCCGCCATCACCACGTCCACGTCCTCGCCCGCGGCCGCTTCCTCGAGCGCGGCCGGTCCCTGCAGCACGCGGGTGGGGAGGCCGTTCCTGCGGATCGCGGCATCGAGGCGCTCGGCGGCCGCGGCGTCCGCGAGCACGGCATGGCGCGGTCGATGCGCGAGGCACTGCGCGAGGAGCTTCTCGTCGTTGCGCCCGGCCGCGAGCGCGGCCACCTCGTAGCGCTCGGGATGGCGCTTCACCACGTCGAGCGTGCTCGCGCCGATCGAGCCGGTGGAGCCGAGGATCGCGAGCCTCTTCATGGCGCCCGCACCTCGCGAAACCGCGTCCGGCGTTCGCTCCCTTCCCCTTGCCGGAGCGTTGGGGAGCGGGTCATGGCAGGAACGCCCTGAGCGTGAGCACCAGCGCCGCCACCGGCAGCGTGGACGTGAGCGCGTCGATGCGGTCGAGCATGCCGCCGTGTCCGGGCAGGAGGCCGCTCGAATCCTTGCGCCCCGCGCCGCGCTTCATCCACGACTCGAACAGGTCGCCCACGACGGAGAGGAGCGCGAGCGCCACCATCGCGACGATCGCGGGGATCCCGGCATCGGCCTGGAAGAGGTCCGAAAAGGGCATCGGCCGCGCACGCGCGAGGAGCGCGAGCACGACGCCGTAGACGAAGACGCCCGCCAACGCCCCGAGCAGTCCCTCGACGGTCTTGCCCGGGCTCACCGCCGGCGCGAGCTTGCGCTTGCCGAAGCGCCTGCCGCTGAAATACGCGGCGATGTCGGCGACCCACACCAGCGCCGCGGCCGCGAGGAGGATCCACGGGCTCGCCTCGCGCAGCACCACCGTCGCCGCCCACGTCGGCCAGACCACGACCCAGCCGGCGAGCGCGCGCATGGCGGGCGCGGGCTTCCAGTGGCCGCCGATCCAGAACGGCGCGATCGCCACCCAGAAGATCGCCGCGATGGCGAAGAGCACGACCGTGACGTGCGCGAATGCGCCGGCAGGTGCCGAGACCGAGAAGGCCCACAGCGCGGCACCGGCCGCGACCGAGAGCACGAGGTAGGCGATGCGCACCCCCTCGGCGAGCCCGCACAGCCGCGACCATTCCCAGCACGACACGAGCGCCACGGCGAGCATGAAGAGCGCCCAGAGGGCACGCGGCGCGAGGAACACCATCGCGACCACGACGACGAGGGCCACGACCGCGGTGATCACCCGTGTGGCCAGCATCGGGAAAGCCTCAGCCGGCCTGGCTGACCGGTTCGCCCTGCGCGAGCTGCTCGCTGGTGCGCCCGAAGCGGCGCTCCCGGCGGCGGTAGGAGGCGATGGCTTCGTCGAGCGCCTTGGCGCCGAAGTCGGGCCACAGCGCGTCGGTGAAGTAGAGCTCGGTGTAGGCGAGCTGCCAGAGGAGGAAGTTGGAGACGCGCTTCTCGCCGCCGGTGCGGATGAGGAGGTCGGGCTCCGGCGCGTGGCTCATGGCGAGGAAGCGCCCGAGGCGCTCCTCGGTGATCGGCGCGACCGGGTCCTCGATGCGGCAGCGCTCGGCCGCCTGCAGGATGTCCCAGCGCCCGCCATAGTTCGCGGCGACGGTGAGGGTGAGCCGGGTGTGCTGCCCGGTGAGCTCCTCGCCGCGGCGGATGTGCTCGCGGATGCGGGGGTCGAAAGCCGAGAGGTCGCCCACGACGCGAAACCGGATGCCGTTGGAGTGGAGCTTCTCCACTTCCTGCTCGAGGGCGCGCAGGAAGAGCTGCATGAGGAACGTGACCTCCTCGGGCGGACGGCGCCAGTTCTCGCTCGAGAACGCGAACAGCGTGAGGTACTCGATGCCGCGCTCGATGCACGCCTTCACGGTCTCGCGCACCGTCTCCACGCCGCGCTTGTGCCCGGCGACGCGCGGCAGGAAGCGGCGCTTCGCCCAGCGCCCGTTGCCGTCCATGATGATCGCCACGTGCCGCGGCACGTCCGCGATCTCGGGGATTTCCTGCGTGGAGCTGGTGAACTCGGTCATGGTTTCCGAACCGCCTTTCGCGGGCCCGGCTTCGCGCCGCCGCCTCATACGGACATCACATCCTTTTCCTTCTCGGCGACGAGCTTGTCGATGTCCGCGATGGACTTGTCCGTGAGCTTCTGGACCTCGTCCTGCGAGCGCTTCTCCTGGTCCTCGCTGGTCTCGCCCTTCTTGAGGAGGTCCTTCAGGTGGGTGATCGCGTCGCGGCGGATGTTGCGCACCGCCACCTTCGCGTTCTCGCCCTCGTGCTTCACGATCTTGGTCAGCTCGCGCCGGCGCTCCTCGGTGAGCGGCGGCATCGGGATGCGCACCACGTCGCCGGAGGTGGCGGGGTTCACGCCGAGGTCGGAATCGCGGATCGCCTTCTCGACCACCTGCACCATCTTCTTCTCGAACGGCTGGATCGCGATGGTGCGCGCGTCGGCGAGGGTCACGTTCGCCACCTGGTTCAACGGCACTTCCGACCCGTAGTAGTCGACGCGGATGTGGTCGACCAGGCCCGCGTGGGCGCGCCCGGTGCGGATCTTGGCGAGGTCGTGCTTCAGCGTCTCGATCGACTTCGCCATCTTGTCGGTCGCGGTCTTCTTGATGTCGGCGATGTTCATGGAAAGCGAATCTCCCTGCCTGGTCGTGTCGAGCGGCGCCGCATGTCCGCTCCAGCGCGGTTCCCCGCCTGGCGGTGTCGAGCGGCGCGTCATGTCCGCTCCGACACCGTTCCCGCCGTCAATTATGTACCAAGGTCCCTTCGTCTTCGCCCATGACCACGCGTTTCAGGGCCCCCACCTTGAAAATGCTGAACACGTTGATCGGCAGCTTCTGGTCGCGGCACAGGGCGAGCGCGGTCGCGTCCATCACCTTGAGGTTCTTCACGAACGCCTCGTCGAAGGTGATGCGCTGGTAGCGCGTGGCGCTCTTGTCCTTCATGGGATCGGCGGTGTAGACGCCGTCCACCTTGGTCGCCTTGAGCACGATGTTCGCCTCCACCTCGCGGCCGCGCAACGCCGCCGCCGTGTCGGTGGTGAAGAACGGGTTCCCGGTGCCGGCGGCGAAGATCACGATCTTGCCTTCCTCGAGGTAGCGGATCGCCTTGCCGCGGATGTAGGGCTCGCACACCGGCTCGATGTTGAGCGCCGATTGCACACGCGCGACCAGCCCCGCGCGGTTCATCGCGTCCTGCAGCGCGAGCGCGTTGATCACGGTGGCGAGCATGCCCATGTAGTCGGCGGTGGCGCGGTCCATGCCCGCGGCACCCTGCGAGACGCCGCGGAAGATGTTGCCGCCGCCGATCACGATGCCCACCTGCACGCCGAGGTCGGAGACCTCCTTCACCTCGCCCACGATGCGGTCGACCGTCTCGCGGTTGATGCCGAAGGAGTCGTTGCCCATCAGCGCTTCCCCCGAGAGCTTGAGGAGGATGCGCGAATAGGCGGGAGTCGCCGGCGGGTTGGGCTCGGTCGTGCTCGCGGCCGTTCCGGTCTCGGCGCTCACGCGGGCCTCACGCGGCGTTGCGGGTCATCGCCGCGACTTCCGCGGCGAAGTCGCTCTGCTTCTTCTCGATGCCCTCGCCCACCACCAGGAAGCGGTAGGAGAGGACCTTCGCCTTCTTCGCGGCGAGCATCTTCTCGACCGTCTGCTTGTCGTCCTTCACGAACGGCTGGCCGAGGAGCGCGTTCTCCGCGAGGAACTTGTTGATGCCGCCCTCGACCATCTTCGCGACGATCTCGGGCGGCTTGCCGGATTCCTTCGCACGGGCTTCGAGGATGCGGCGCTCGGCGTCGAGGTCCTCCTTCGGGAACTGGTCCTTCGAGAGGTAGCGCGGCTTCGCGAACGCGATGTGCATCGCGACATCCTTCGCCACCGCGTCGTCGCCTTCGTACTCGACCGTCACGCCGATCTTCACGCCGTGGATGTACTGGGCGAGCTTCGCCGCGGTCTGGATGCGCTCGAAGCGGCGCACGGCGATGTTCTCGCCGATCTTCTGCACCAGCTTCTGGCGCGCACTTTCCACCGTCTCGGCGCCGAGCTTCTTCTCCGAGAGCGCCGCGACGTCGCGCGGACTCTCCTTCGCGACGATCTGCGCGAGTCCCCGCGCGAACGCCGTGAAGTCGGGGTTCTTCGCGACGAAGTCGGTCTCGCAGTTCACCTCGACCATCGCCGCGGTCTTGCCGTCGCCGGAGAGGTACGCGCCGATCGCGCCTTCGGCGGCGACCCGCGAGGCGGCCTTGGAGGCCTTGGCGCCGCTCTTGATGCGCAAGAGCTCCTCGGCCTTCTTCATGTCGCCGCCCGCTTCCTCGAGCGCCTTCTTGCATTCCATCATGCCGAGCCCGGTGAGCTCGCGCAGCTCCTTCACCATGCCTGCCGTGATCTCCGCCATTTCCATCCTCTCCATCACGTCATCCCCGCGCCGGCGGGAATCGTGGATCCCCGCCGGCGCGGGGATGACGTAGTTGAACTTACAAAAAAGGGGCTTTGCATCGCCCCTTTCTCGCCGCACCCGTGCGCGGGGCCGTTACTGCTTCTCGGCGTCCTGGACCTCGACGAACTCCTCGCTCGGCTGCGCCACCATCTCGGTCATGACCTGGCTGCGGCCCTCGAGGATCGCGTCCGCCACGCCGCGGGCGTAGAGCCGGATGGCGCGCGTCGAATCGTCGTTGCCGGGGATCACGTAGTCGATGCCGTCGAGCGAGTTGTTGGTGTCGACGACGCCCACGATCGGGATGCCGAGCGTGCGCGACTCGGTGACCGCGATCTTGTGGAAGCCCACGTCGATCACGAACAGCGCATCGGGAATGCCGCCCATGTCCTTGATGCCACCCAGCGAGCGCTCGAGCTTCTCGCGCTCGCGGTTGAAATGCAGCTGCTCCTTCTTCGACAGGCGCTCGAGCGAGCCGTCGGCGACCATCTGGTCCATTTCCTTCAGGCGCTTGATCGACTGCTTCACGGTCTTGAAGTTCGTGAGCATTCCGCCCAGCCAGCGGTAGTCGACGTACGGCGCGCCCGCGCGCCGCGCCTCTTCCTTGACGATCTCGCGCGCCTGGCGCTTGGTGCCCACGAAGAGGATGGTCCCCTTGTTGGCGGTGAGCTGGCGCACGAACTTGAGCGCTTCCTGGTACATCGGAAGCGACTTCTCGAGGTTGATGATGTGGATCTTGTTGCGCGCCCCGAAGATGAACGGAGCCATCTTGGGGTTCCAGTAGCGCGTCTGGTGGCCGAAGTGCACGCCGGCCTCCAGCATCTGGCGCATGGTGACGGACATCCGGGAAACTCCTGTGGTTAAGGTTGGGCCTCCCCCGCCAGCCGAACCAGCGCCTCCCGATGTTGGGGGGCCGGCACCTTAGCCTGGGGCGGGGTGTGGATTTACCGCGAGGAAACACTGCATTATAGCGCCAAAAGGCCCGGCCGATCAAATGTTTCCATCGGCCGGGGAGCCGTCCGGAACCCCCGCGGACGCGCAGGACCTAACGGTATAATCGCGAGGATGATGATGGACGGCCGCGGCGCGACGAGCGCGAACAAGGTGAAGACGCCCGAGGAGATCGAGGGAATGCGGGTGGCGGGCAAGCTCGCCGCCGAGGTCCTCGACTTCATCGCGCCCTACGTGAAGCCCGGCGTCACGACGGGCTACCTCGACCAGCTGTGCCACGACTACATGATCGAGGTGCAGGACACGGTCCCCGCGCCGCTGCACTATGCGCCGCCCGGCCATCGTCCCTACCCCAAGTCGGTCTGCACCTCGGTGAACCACCAGGTCTGCCACGGCGTGCCCGGCGACAAGGTGCTGCGCCACGGCGACATCGTGAACATCGACGTCACCGTGATCAAGGACGGCTGGCACGGCGATACCAGCCGCATGTTCTATGCGGGCGAGCCCTCGGTGCAGGCGAAGCGCCTGTGCGACGTCACCTACGAGGCGATGTGGAAGGGCATCGACGCCGTGCGTCCGGGCGCCACGCTGGGCGATATCGGCTACGCCGTGCAGCGTCACGCGGAGACCCACGGCTACAGCGTGGTGCGCGAGTTCTGCGGGCACGGCATCGGCCGACGCTTCCACGAGGAGCCGCAGATCCTGCACTACGGACGTCCCGGGCAGGGGCTCGAGCTGGTGCAGGGCATGACCTTCACCGTCGAGCCGATGATCAACGCCGGCAAGCGCGACATCCGCCAGCTCGCCGACGGCTGGACCATCGTCACCGCCGACCACTCGCTCTCGGCGCAGTGGGAGCACACGGTGCTCGTGACCGCGGAAGGCTACGAGATCCTCACCGTCTCCGCCGGCATGCCGGCCCCGCCCGCGTTCGCCACCGAGCGCCAGCACCACCCCGCCTGAAAACCGGAAAAGGGGTCGGATTGCTTTTCCACGCGGAAAAGTAATCCGACCCCTTTTTCGTTAGAGTCAGGTCATGACCGTCGTTCCCGCCCCCGCGACGTCCGCACCCGCGCCCGGTACGCGAGCCTGGATCCGCGCGCGGCGCGAGGAGTTGCGTGCGCGCTACCTGCGCCGGCCCGATCCCGCGGCGAACCTCGCCGCCAACGCCGAGGCCGTCGACGAGATGCTGCAGCGGCTGTGGCGCGAGCACGTCGCCGATTCCGCGCTCGCGCTGGTCGCGGTGGGCGGCTACGGCCGCGGCGCGCTCTTTCCCCATTCGGACGTCGACGTGCTCGTGCTGCTGCCCGACGGCCGCACGCCGGACGAATCGGTCGAGCGCTTCATCGGCTCGCTCTGGGACACCGGCCTCGAGCCGGGCCACAGCGTGCGCACCCTCTCGGAATGCGTGGAGGAGGCGGCGAAGGACGTGAGCGTGGACACGAGCCTCCTCGAGGCGCGCCTCGTCGCGGGCGACGCGCGCCTCCTCGAGGCGCTGGAAGCGCGCCTGCGGGAACGTCGCAACGTGCGCGAGTTCTTCGAGGCCAAGTTCCGCGAGCAGAAGGCGCGCCACGATCGCTTCCAGGAAGCGGCCTACAACCTCGAGCCCAACATCAAGGAAAGCCCGGGGGGCCTGCGCGACCTGCAGATGGTCCTCTGGCTCGCGCGCGCCGCGGCCCTCGGCACCTCGTGGAAGGCGCTCGCGGATGAGGACCTCATCACCGGGCGCGAGGCGGCGGCGATCGTCACCCACGAGCGCGTGCTGCAGGACCTGCGCATCCGCCTGCACTACCTCGCGGGGCGGCGCGAGGACCGCCTCGTGTTCGACCACCAGATCGAGATCGCGCGCCAGCTCAAGCTCACGGGGCGCGGCACGATGGCGCCCTCCGACCTCCTGATGCGCCGCTACTACCTCGCGGCGAAGGCGATCTGGCGCTTCAACCAGATCCTCCTCTCGAACCTCTTCGCGCGCATCACGCCCGAATCCGAGCGCAAGGTGCGCAAGCTCGACGAGGATTTCGCGGTCGACAACAAGACGCTCGAGCCGCGCGACGCCGGGCTCTTCGAGAAGCGCCCGGGCATGATCCTCGAGGCGTTCATCCGGCTGCAGGAAAACCGCGGCATCGTGGGCCTCGGGCCCACGGCGCTGCGCTCGCTCTCGCGCGCGCTGCCGCTCGTGAACCGCGGCTTCCGCGAGAGCCGCGAGAACCGCCGGCGCTTCATGGACATCGTGCGCGGCGACCGCCTCACGTGGACGCTGCGGCGCATGAGCCGCTACGGCGTCCTCGGCCGCTACATCCCCGCGTTCGGACGGATCGTGGGCCAGATGCAGCACGACCTCTTCCACGTCTACACCGTGGACGAGCACATCCTGATGGTGATCCGCAACCTGCGGCGCCTGAGGCTCGCGCGCTTCGAGCACGAGTTCCCGTTCCCCTCGCGGCTCATGCAGGAGTTCGACCGCGTGGAGGTGCTCTATCTCGCGGCGCTCTTCCACGACATCGCGAAGGGCCGCGGCGGGGACCACTCGCACCTGGGGGCGCACGACGCCCTTCGCTTCTGCCGCGCGCACGGCATGGCGAAGGCCGACGGCGAGCTCGTCGGCTGGCTGGTGGAGAACCACCTCGCGATGTCCTCGACCGCGCAGAAGCAGGACCTCACCGATCCCGAGGTGGTCTCGGCCTTCGCGACGCTGGTGCGCCACGAGCGCGCGCTCACCGCGCTCTACATCCTCACCGTGGCCGACATCCGCGGCACGAGCCCGGTGGTGTGGAACGCGTGGAAGGGAAAGCTCCTCGAGGATCTTTTCGTCCTCACGCGCCGGGTGCTGCGCGGCGAGACCGGCTACGCCGCCTCGTGGATCGCGGCGAAGAAGGACGAGGCGCTGCGCATCTTCCGCCAGTACGTGCCGCAGCCCGGCAAGGAGGCGCCGCTCTGGTCGCACCTCGACGACAACTACTTCCAGCGCTTCGAGGCGACCGAGATCGGCTGGCACACGCGCACGCTCTGGTCGCGCCTCACCCCCGACAAGCCGATCGTGCGCGCGCGCCTCTCGCCCGTGGGCGAAGGGCTGCAGGTGCTCGTGTACGCGCCCGACCAGCCGGGCCTCTTCGCGCGCATCACCGGCTTCTTCGAGCGCATGCAGCTCGATGTCGCGGCGGCGAAGATCTACACGACGCAGCACGGCTTCGCGCTCGACAGCTTCCAGGTGCTCACGCGCACGCGCGGCAGCGAGCACTACCGCGACCTCATCCAGACGGTCGAAGCGGGGCTCGGGCAGCGCGTCGCCCCGGGCGCGCCGCTCGAGCCCGCGCCGTCGGGGCGGGTGTCGCGCTGGGTGAAGCACTTCCCGATCGAGCCGCGGGTGGAAGTGGTCCCCGAGCGCGGCGCCGGACGCTGGCTGGTTTCGGTGAGCTGCGCCGACCGCCCGGGCCTGCTCTCGTCGATCGCGCGCGGGCTCCTCAAGCACGGCTTGAACCTGGTCGATGCCCGCGTCACGACGCTCGGCCTGCGTGCCGAGGACACGTTCGTGGTGAACGGCCCGGAGCTCGAGGATGCCGCGAAGCGCGCCGCGATCGCGGCCGACCTCGCCGAGACGGTCGCGGCCTAGGGGGCCGCCTTGCCGTCGTTCAACCGCAGCCAGCCGCGGATCACGCGGTACAGGTACCAGACGGTGAGCACGAACCACGGCACGAAGATCACGAGCAGCCCGATGATCGTGACCGCGAACACGAAGGTGCCGATGAGGAGCCACAGCAGGCCCCACAGGCACGTGCGCAGCAGCCACGAATAGTGCGTCTCGACCCAGGTGCCGCGCACCGAGTCGCGCGTGACCGCGCCGACCACGAGCGCGACGAGCGCGAGCGTCCAGAGCGTGAACGGCGCGATGGCGTGCAGCAGGTACATGACGTGCGCCGTGCCGGTGGGCGCGCTGGACGGCACTTGTGCGGAATCACTCATCGACCAGTTCCTCCCCGGGAAAAAGCTCCTCGATGAACCCGAACCGGCTGAGATCGGTCATGCGCTGCGGATAGAGGATGCCGTCGAGGTGGTCGCATTCGTGCTGCACCACGCGCGCATGGAAGCCCTCGGCCTCGCGCTCGATGGCATTGCCTTCCTCGTCGAAGCCCGAATAGCGCAGCTTCGTGTAGCGCGGTACCACGCCGCGCATGCCGGGCACCGAGAGGCAACCCTCCCAGCCCTCCTCCACCTCGCGCGTGAGGAGCACGATCTTCGGGTTCACGAGCACGGTGAACGGGACTTCCTCCGCGTCGGGATAGCGCGGGTTGCCCGCGACGCCGAAGATCACCACGCGCTGCCCCACGCCGATCTGCGGCGCGGCGAGGCCGGCGCCGTTCTTCGCCGCCATCGTGTCCTTCATGTCGGCCACCAGCGCCTCGAGCTCCGGCGTGCCGAGCTGCTCGACCGGCTTCGCGCGCTCGCGCAGCAGCGGGTGGCCCATGCGCAGCACCTCACGAACGGCCATGGCTCTCCACCACCTTCGCGACGATCATGCGCACCTTCGCCATGCTCTCCTCGATCACCGGGCCGATGTCGGCGAGCGGGATCGCACGCGCGCTCGCCCCGCGCCCGGCCGCCGCGTTCACCACCACGGCGAGCGCCGCGTAGCCGAGGCCCAGCTCGCGCGCGAGCGCCGCTTCCGGCATGCCCGTCATGCCCACCATCGTGGCCCCGTCGCGGTCGAGGCGATCGATCTCCGCCTTGGTCTCCAACCGCGGCCCCTGCACCGCGGCGTAGGTGCCGCCGTCGAAGACGGGGATGTCGACCGCCTGCGCGGCCCGCATCGCCGCGGCGCGCAGCTCCTGCGTGTACGGATGCGTGAAATCGATGTGCGTCACCGGTTGCTCGGCACCCTCGAAGTACGTCGAGGCCCTGCCCCAAGTGTAATCGACGATCTGGTCCGGAATCGCGATCGTGCCCGCGCCGAGGTGCGCGGCGATGCCGCCCACCGTGCACACCGCGATGACGTCGGTCACTCCCTTCGCCTGGAGCGCCCACAGGTTCGCCCGGTAGTTGATCTCGTGCGGCGCGAGCGTATGCCCATAGCCGTGGCGCGCGAGGAACACCGCCTCCGCCTCGCCGATGCGGCCGAACGTGAGCGGTCCCGACGGCTCGCCGTAGGGCGTGCGCACGATCTGGCGATGGGTGATCTCGAGGTTGGCGAGGCGCGTGAGGCCGCTGCCTCCGATGATGGCGATCATGCTTTTCGTGGTGAGTGGTGCGAGCGAAAGTCCTTGGAAGCGCCGATTCCCGCCGATCCAACGCCGATGAACGCCGCCAGGGCAAAATGGATTCCCCCGCCCATTGTCGCCGCGGCCCGAATCGTGACCCTGCAACTCATCCCATATTCATCGGCGGGAATCGGCGTTGGATCGGCGGATATCTGCGCTTTCAATGCTCTAGTCCTTTAAAGCGTAGATCGCCGGCAGGTTGCGCCACAGGCCGTAGGCGTCCATGCCCATGCCGAAGACGTAGCGGTTGGGGACGGTGACGCCCACGAAATCGGCGCGCGCCGGCTTCGCGCGGCCGAGGTCCTTGTCGGCGAGCACCGCCGCGTAGACGCTGCGCGCGCCCATCTCGCCGAGCTTCGCGCGGATCGCGGCAAGAGTCACGCCCTCGTCGAGGATGTCGTCCATCACCAGCACGGTGCGTTCGCGCACGTTGTCCCGCGGCGGCAGGCGCCACGTGATGTCGCGCCCCTGCGTGTCGTTGTTGTAGCGCGTCACCTCGATCGCGCCGAACTCGAGCGGGAAGCCGAGGAGCGGCAGCAGCCGCCCGGTGAAGACGGCGGCGCCGCCCATCACCGAGAGCACCACGGGGAACTCCCGTGCGAGCTTCGCGGAGATCTCGCCCGCCATGCGGGCGATGGCGCGGTTCACCTCCTCGGCGCTGCACAGCAGGTCCGCCTCCGCGAGCAGGCGCTCGGCATCGCCGCGGTTCACGAGCGCTGCTTGGCGGTCGCGATCGCCGCCACGGTCTCGTGCAGGAAGGCGCGGAACGGCGCGGCGACTTCCGGGTGCTTGAGCGCGTAGTTCACGGTCGCCTCCAGGTAGCCGACCTTGGAGCCGCAGTCGTAGCGCCGGCCGTCGAACTCGTAGGCGAAGACCGGTTCCTCGCGCAGCAGCCGCCCGATCGCATCGGTGAGCTGGATCTCGCGCCCGGCGCCCGGGCGCAGGTTCTCCAGGAAATGGAAGATGCGCGGCGAGAGGATGTAGCGGCCGACCACGCCCAGGGTCGAGGTCGCCTCCTCCGGCTTCGGTTTCTCGACGATGTTCGTGACGCGCGAGACCGAAGGGCCGATGCGATCCGAGGAGACGATGCCGTAGGAGCCTGTGTCCTCGCGCGCGACCTGCTGCACGGCGATGACGCTGCCGCCATGACGCGCGTGCGCCAGCGCCATCTGCCGCATGACCGGCAGCGGCGCGTCGATGAGGTCGTCGGCGAGGATCACGGCGAAGGGCTGCTCGCCCACGAGGTGGCGCGCGCGCAGCACGGCATGCCCGAGGCCGAGCGCCTCCGACTGGCGGATGTACGTGCAGCTCACGCCCTCGGGCAGGAGCCCGCGCACCTCCTTCAGGAGCTTGTTCTTGCCGTGCGCCTGCAGCTCCGCCTCGAGCTCGTAGGCCTTGTCGAAATGGTCCTCGATCGCGCGCTTGCCGCGGCCGGTGATGAAGATGAGCTCGGTGATGCCCGCGGCGACGGCTTCCTCGACCGCGTACTGGATGAGCGGCTTGTCGACGATCGGCAGCATCTCCTTGGGAGAGGCCTTGGTGACCGGGAGGAAGCGCGTGCCGAGCCCCGCGACGGGGAACACGGCCTTCGTTATTTTCATGGGCAAGGGACGGCCTATGCGCCGAGCAGTTTGAGGAACTCTTCTTCGTCCAGCACGCGCACGCCGAGTTCCTGCGCGCGGTCGAGCTTCGACCCCGCCTCGGTGCCCGCGACGACGTAGTCGGTCTTCTTCGAGACCGATCCCGTCACCTTGCCGCCCGCCGCCTCGACGCGCTCCTTGGCCTCGTCGCGCGTCAGCGAGACGAGCGTGCCGGTGAGGACCACAATCTTACCCGCGAAGGCGCCGCGCCGCTCCCGGCGCTCGGGCTCGCCTTCGGCCCAGCGCACGCCCACCGCGCGCAGCTGCTCGATGCCCTCGCGGTTGTGGCGCTCGTTCATGAAGGTCGCGATCGACTCCGCCACAACCGGCCCGATGTCCGGTGCTTCCTGCAGATCCTCGACGCTCGCATCCATGATCGCGTCCAGCGCGCCGAAATGGCGCGCGAGGTCGCGTGCGGTCACCTCGCCCACGTTGCGGATGCCGAGCGCGTAGAGGAAGCGGGCGAGCGTCGTCTGCTTGCTCTTCTCGATCGCGTCCACCAGGTTCGACGCGGATTTCTCGCCCATGCGCTCGAGCGCGGCGAGGCTCGCGACGCCGAGGCGGTACAGGTCCGCCGGCGTGCGCACGATCCCCTGCTCCACGAGCTGGTCGACCAGCTTGTCGCCGAGGCCCTCGACGTCCATGGCGCGGCGCTGCGCGAAGTGGAGCAGCGACTGCTTGCGCTGGGCCGGGCAGACGAGCCCGCCGGTGCAGCGCGCCACCGCCTCGTCCTCGAGGCGCACGACCGCCGAGCCGCACTCCGGGCATTTCGCGGGCATCTCGAACCAGTCGGCCTTCTCGCGCGGGCCCTTCTTCGCGACGCCCGCGACCTCCGGGATCACGTCGCCGGCACGGCGCACGATCACCGTGTCGCGGCGCCAGACGTCCTTCCGGCGAACCTCGTCCTCGTTGTGCAGGGTCGCGTTCACCACGGTGGTGCCGCCGACGAACACCGGCTTGAGTCGCGCCACCGGCGTGAGCGCTCCGGTGCGCCCCACCTGGACCTCGATGTCGAGGAGCTCCGTCGCCTGCTCCTCGGCCGGGAACTTGTGCGCGAGCGCCCAGCGCGGAGCGCGCGAGACGAAGCCCAGCCGCTCCTGCTCCGCGTAGCGGTTCACCTTGTACACGACGCCGTCGATGTCGTAGGCGAGCTTCGGCCGCTTCGCGCCCACGTCGCCGAAGAATCGCAGCAGCTCGGCGGCGCCGCGCGCGACGCGCCGGTCCTTCGCGACGGGGAAGCCCAGCTCGGCGAGCCGGTCGAGGAGCTTCGCATGCGCCGCGGGCACCTCGAAGCCTTCCGAAGCGCCGATGCCGTAGGCGAAGAACGAGAGCCGGCGTTTCGCGGTGAGCTTCGGGTCGAGCTGGCGCAAGCCGCCCGCCGCGGCGTTGCGCGGATTCACGAACGTGCGCTCGCCGCGCTCGAGCGCGCGCCGGTTCACCTCCTCGAAGTCGCGCCGCAGCATGATCACCTCGCCGCGAACCTCGAGGAGCCTCGGCGCGCGCTTCGCCTCGAGGCGCAGCGGGATCGAGCGCACGGTGCGCAGGTTCGGCGTCACGTCTTCGCCCTTGTAGCCGTCGCCGCGCGTGGCGCCCTGCACCAACACGCCGTCCTCGTAGGCGAGCGTCACCGCGAGCCCGTCGAACTTGAGCTCGCAGTTGTATTCCACCGCCTCCACGCCGAGCGCTTCGCGGCACCGGCGGTCGAACGCCTCCACGTCCTCGCCGCTGAAGGCGTTGTTGATGGAGAGCATGGGCACGCGGTGCACGACCTCGGCGAACGCGGCGCTCGGCTGCGCGCCCACGCGCTGCGTGGGCGAATCGGGCGTGCGCAGCTCCGGGTAGCGTGCCTCCAGGTCGACGAGCTGCTGGAACAGGCGGTCGAACTCCGCGTCGGAAATCTCGGGCGCATCCTCGACGTAGTAGAGGCGGCTGTGGCGCTCGATCTCGCGCGCGAGCTTCGCCGCCCTCGCCTGCACGTCGCGCGGCACGTGGCGATCGGCCGCCATCGCGTCCCGGTCAGGAGAAGAGGCGCCGCGCGAGCGCGCCGCCGGCCGGAATGCCGTGCGCCTCCATCTCGCCCACCACCGCCTCGAGCGAGCGGCGGATGGAGGCGAGCCCGGCCTCGCTCAACGGCCGGCGCTTGTCGTCCACGAGCTGGCCGCCGAGCGCCGCGGCGAAGGCCGTCGCGAGCTCGCACATCTCGCCGAGCATGGCGGGCGCGTCCGCGACGTGCGGCACGTCGAGCGCGAAGGTGAGGCCGTTCACGTGGACGTTCGAGGGCTTCGCCTCCGGTCCCTCGAAGCGCCGGATGCCGTAGGCGGGCGCGCCGCCGTCGGCGAAGCGCACGAGGTCGCCCGACGCGGTCTCCGAGAGGCCGGCCTCCAGCCCGAGCTGCTTCACCCTGGCGAGCGAGAAGGCGGCGCCGAACTGGCCCACGACGTTGATCGCCACCTCGATGTCCGCGTCGGCGCAGAAGCCGTCGAGCTCGCGCGCGCGCTGCGCGGCGGTGGCGGGCGCCTCGCGCTGCGAGACCGCGTTCACCTTCGCCGCGAAATCGGCGATCGCGGCGTTGAACGCCTCGATCTCGTCCTGCGCGACCGGCCCCTTGCGGCTCGCGAGCTGCAGGCCCACGCGAAGCTCGCGCCAGCTCGCGCGCGGCGAGGTCGCGATCGGGTGCCACTGCTCGTCGACGATTCCCTCGATGTGGACCGGGGCGGTGTGGCCGGTGAGCGCCGCCTCGAGGGGCTCGAGCTGCTCGCGGGTGACCGGATCGTCGGCGAGGATCACCGCGACCGTGTCGATGCGTGCGGAGATCTGCGCTTCGGGACCGCCCGCGGCCGCGAGCTCCTCGGCCGCGGGAAGCGGCCGCGCCTCGGCGCGCGCGAGGACGGTGTCCGCCTCCTCGCCCGCCGCGGGCATCCGGCCGAAGGTGGGCTCGCGCCGCTCGCCGGGCGCACCGCCCGCCTCGAAGAGCGCATCGCCCGCGCCGCCGCCGAAGGCCTGCTCCGCCCGCCGGCGCGCGCGGCGCTCGACCCAGGCGTTGTAGACGATCACGGCGACGATGACGACCGCGCCGATGGCGATGAGGCCGAGCTGCAGGCGGCTCATGTCGCCCTTCCGGCTGCGCCATTCAAGCGGAGGCAACCACGGATGAACACGGATGAACACGGATCGGTGCGGTACGGGCGGCCGTCACGCAAAGGGCGACCGCCACACCCCCACGGCTTCGCGTTCCCCGCCTTCATCTGTGTTCATCCGTGTTCATCCGTGGTTCCGCCTCAGGCAGCTTGCTGCTTGCGCGCGAGCTCGATCGCCGCGTCCACGTCCACCTCGACGATCTTCGACACGCCCGGCTCGGGCATGGTCACGCCGATGAGCTGGTTCGCGAGCTCCATCGTGATCTTGTTGTGCGTGATGAAGAGGAACTGCGTCTGCGCCGACATCTGGCGCACCAGCTCGCAGAAGCGCTCGGTGTTCGGGTCGTCGAGCGGCGCGTCCACCTCGTCGAGCAGGCAGAAGGGCGCCGGATTCAGCTTGAAGAGCGAGAACACGAGCGAGATCGCGGTGAGCGCCTTCTCGCCGCCGGAAAGGAGCTGGATCGACTGGTTCTTCTTGCCGGGCGGCTGCGCGAAGACCTGCAGGCCCGCGTCGAGGATCTCCTCGCCGGTCAACTTGAGGCTCGCCTGGCCGCCGCCGAAGAGCGCGGGGAACATCTCGCTGAAGTTCCTCGACACGACGTCGAACGTCTCCTGCAGCAGCTCGCGCGTCTCGCGGTCGATGCGCTTGATCGCCGCCTCGAGCGTCTCCACGGCCTGGGAGAGGTCGGTCGCCTGCGCGTCAAGGAAGGCCTTCCTCTCGCGCGCGGTCTCGAGCTCCGAGAGCGCGGCGAGGTTCACGGCGCCGAGCGCCGCGATCTCCTCGTTCAGCCGGTTGATCTCCGCCTGCATGCCGGAGGAGCGCACGCGCTTCTCGATCTGCTCGGCCATCTCCTCGCGCGTGACGCCCGCTTCGCGCAGCTGCTCGGCGTACTGCTCGGCGTGCGTCGCGGCTTCCTGCTCCTTGATGCGCAGCTCCGTGATGCGCTCGCGCAGGGGATTGAGCCCCTGCTCGACCGAAAGGCGCGATTCCTCGATCTCGCGCAGCCTCTCGGTCACGTGCTCGAGGCCCGCGCGCGCATCGGCGAGCACGCGCTCGCGTTCCGATTTCACCTCCAGCGCGTGCTGCAGCCGCTCGCGCACGTTGCCCTCGTCGAGCCTCGCGAGCTCGGCGGCCGCGCTCTCGCGGTTGGCCGAGAGGGCGCCGAGCCGCTCGCGCAGCGACACCACGAGCTGCGATTGCGCCTGCGCCTTGTCCTGCGCGCTGCGCTCCTGATAGCGCGCTTCCGAGAGGGCGCGCTCCGCCTCGGCGATCCCGTCGCGCGCGGCGTCGAGCGCGGCCTGCGCCGACTTGGCGGCGTCCTCGAGCGCCTGCAGGCGCTGCACGATCTCCTCGATCCGGCGCGCGCCCTGCTCCATCGCATGCTGCGCTTCCTGCATCTCGAGCCGCTCGCGGCCTTCCTCCTCGTCGATCTGTACCAGCTCGGCGCGGATCGCCTCGCGCCGGCGCTCCGCCTGCTCCGAGCTCTGCGCGAGCTTGAGGTACTCGACCTCGAGCGCGTGGTCGCGCTCGCGCGCGCCCTTCGCGTCGTTCGCGAGCCGCCGCGCTTCCTCCTGCCCGGCGCGCAGCTCCTGCTCGAGGCGCACCAGGGTGGCTTCCTCCTCGCCGCGGGCGCGCGTGCGCTCGGGGATGCGCGCGCGCAGATCCTCGATCTCGCGCTGGCGCTGCAGCACGCCGTGGAGCTCCGACTGCGGCCCGTGGAACACGATGCCCTGGCGGCCGAAGAGATGCCCGCGGCGGTCGACGAGGAGGGCGCCGGGCGCGAGCACGCGCGCGAGCGCCGACCCGTCCTCGCCTTCGGGAAGGATGAACACGTTCGCGAGCGCGTCGCGCAGGTACGCGGTGACGCCGGCCCGGTCGCTGCGCACCACCGATGAAAGCGGCACCAGGTGGCCGGTGGCGGCGCCCGCATCCGCGTTGCCGCGCTCGAGGAACACCGCGAAGTTGCCGGGCGGCGGATCGCGCAGCAGCTCCGCGGCCTCGGAATCATCGGCGAGGCGCGCGGCGTTCAGGCGCACGCCGAGCGCCGCTTCGACCGCGTCGTCCCAGCCCGCGTCGACGCGGATCGCCTGCCACAGCCGCTCGGCGCGATCCAGGCGATGGGCCTCGATCCATTCCTTGAGCTTCGCGTTGGTGTCGAGCTTCGCCTGCTGCGCCTCGAGCGCGGCGAGCGCCGCTTCGAGCGTCGCGGCCTCGCGCGTCGCCTCCTGCAGCCGCCGCGTGGCTTCCGTGCGCTGCTCCTCGAGCGAGGGCACGCGCGCCTCGGCCTCGTGGCGCGCCGCTTCGATCCCGGCGAGCCTCGCCGCGAGCGCCGAGCGCTCCGATTGCAGCGCGGCGAGCTTCTCCGGCTCCGGGAATACCAGCGCCATGTTCTCGGTCTTCAACCGGTTCTTGCGCGCCTCGATCTGCGAGAGGAGGCGCAGCGCGTGCGATTCGCGCGTCTCCTCGACGCTCTGCTCCTGCTGCGCCGCGTTCATCTCGGTTTCAGCGGTGCGCACCTCGCCCGCGGCGCGAACGGCCTCGGCCTCGGCCGCCGGAAGCGCCTCGCGCGTGCGCGAAAGATCGTGCTCGCGCTCCGAGATCGCCGAGCGCGCGCCGGCGATGCCCGACTCCCAGCGCTCGGCCTCGGCCTGCGCTTGCGCGATGCGGCCCTCGACCTCGGCCGCCTCCGCGGCGATCGACTCGACCTGCGCCGCCATGCGCCGCCGGTTCTCGCCCAGGAAATTGATCTCCTGCTCGAGCGACTGCACCTCGGCGTTCGCGGCGTAGAGCGCACCCTGCAGCTCCTGCAGCCTGTCGGTGCCCTCGTAGTGCGAATTGCGCAGCTCCTCCAGCGCGCGCTCGCTCTCGCGCAGCTTCGCCATCTCCGCTTCGAGCGCGACGGCGGCCTTCTGCACCTCGTTCGAGAAGCGGTTCTTCGCCTGCTCGGCCTCGCGCAGCCGCGTGAAGGAGAGCAGGTTGTGGTTCAAGGCGAGCTGCGCCTGGAGCTCGCGGTACTTGCCGGCCACCTCCGCCTGCTGCCCGAGGTGCTCGATCTGCGCGCCCAGCTCGGCCTGGATGTCGCCCACGCGTGCGAGGTTCTCGCGCGTGTCCTCGAGCCGCAGCTCGGTCTCGCGGCGCCGCTCGCGGTACTTGGAAACGCCCGCCGCCTCCTCGAGGAAGACGCGCAGCTCCTCGGGCTTCGAGGTGATGACGCGCGAGATCATGCCCTGCTCGATGATCGAATAGGCACGCGGACCCAGGCCCGTGCCGAGGAAGATGTCCTGCACGTCGCGGCGGCGCACGTGCTGGCCGTTCACGTAGTAGCTCGAATCGCCCTCGCGCGTGAGCACGCGCTTCACGCTGATTTCCGAGTAGCCCGCCCACGGGCCGCCGATGCGCCCGAGCGAGTTGTCGAACACCAGCTCCACCGAGGCGCGCCCCACGGGCTTGCGCTCGGTCGAGCCGTTGAAGATCACGTCCTGCATGTGCTCGCCGCGCAGCTGCTTCGCGGAGGACTCGCCGAGCACCCAGCGCACGGCGTCGATCACGTTGGACTTGCCGCATCCGTTGGGCCCCACCACGCCCACGAGCTGGCCGGGCACGGCGATGGCGGTCGGGTCGACGAAGGACTTGAAGCCGGAAAGCTTGACGGATGTGAGTCGCAAGGGGGAGACGCTCGGGTAAGTGCTTGTTTTCGAGGCGGCATCGGACGGGCGCGCCTTCAGTAGAATTGCGATTTTACCGGAACGAAACGCGACGCCAATGACTTCCGCATCGAAGGCGCTGGACACTTTCCCGAACCCGGCCCCGGGCCGCGATTACGCGATCCACATGCAGATCCCGGAGTTCACCTGCCTGTGCCCGAAGACGACCCAGCCGGACTTCGCGACGCTCTTCCTCGACTACGTGCCCGACCGCGAGTGCGTGGAGCTCAAGAGCCTCAAGCTCTACATCTGGTCGTTCCGCGACGAGGGGCATTTCCACGAGGACGTGACCAATCGCATCCTCGACGACCTGGTGCGGGCGGTTAAGCCTCGCTTCATGCGCCTCACCGCGAAGTTCTTCGTGCGCGGCGGCATCTACACCACGGTCGTCGCGGAGCACCGCAAGAAAGGCTGGAAGCCGGCGCCGGAGGTCCGGATGGAGCACTTCCCGCCCGAATCGAACACGCGCTAGCGTCGCCGCCTCACAGGGAGAAAACCCGGAAATGGAAATGAAGAAGCACGTCTCGACCGTCGCATTGCTCGCCGCGATCCTCGCATCGGCCGCCGCGCACGCCGCGACCTCGATCGAGGATTTCTTCCGCCTGCCGCGCTACGCCTCGATGGCGCTCGCGCCGGACGGCAGGCACATCGCGGCGCTCTCGCCGGTGCGCGGGCGCCAGAACCTCGTGATCCTCGACGTGCCGCCCCGGGAGGGCCAGCCGCTCACCGCGTTCGACGGCAAGGACGTGGTGTGGTTTCGATGGATCAACAGCAAGCGCGTGATCTTCTCCACGGGAAGCCTCGCCACCCGCGTGGACGACTACCGCGGCGGCGCGCTCTACGCGATCGACATCGACGGCGGCGCCGTGAAGCAGCTCGCGGAGGGCAACGGCATCGACGAGAAGCTCGTGTCGGGCACCGCCGCCATCGGCCACGGGCTGAGGATCGTGCGCTTCCTGCCCGGCGAGAGAGACGACTTCATCGCGCAGGAGATGACGTTCGACGAGCTGGGCCCGCAGATGGGCGAGCTGGTGCGCATCAACTCGCGCACCGGCCGGCGCACCAACCTGCTCCTCGACAAGCCCGACAGCGCCCAGGAAGAGCAGTGGGTGGTGGACAACCATGGCGTCGCCCGGGCGATGGTCGCAAGCGGCAAGGGACGCACGCGCATCTACTATCGGGCGGACGCGGACGCTGCGTGGCAGAAGCTCGACGAGTTCGCCGCGCAGACGCCCGGCTGGATGCCGCTCGCGATGGCCGAGGACGACAAGACGCTCTATGTCTCCGCCTACGGCGGCAAGGACAAGGCCGCCATCTACCGCTACGACCCGGCGAAGCGCGCCTTCGGCGAGATGCTCGCGCGCCACCCGCAGGTCGACCTCGAGAACCTGGTCTACGACTACGACGGCAAGGTGGTCGGCGTGCGCTACGACGCGGACCGCCTCGGCGTGGCGTTCTTCGACGAGCCGCTCGCGCGCGTGCAGGCGACCGTGGACAAGGCCTTCCCCGACCACGTGAACGTCCTGTCCGCCTCGCGCGACCGCTCGCTTTTCGTGGTCACGTCCTTCTCCGACCGCCTGCCCGGGACCTATTACCTCTTCGACGTGAAGAAGGGCCGCATCGAGTATCTCGCCGACATGTCGCCGTGGATCGATCCGAAGGCGATGTCGCCGGTGAAGCCGGTGCGCTACACGGCCCGCGACGGCATGGAGATCCCGGCCTACCTCACGATCCCGAAAGCCGGCGACGGCAAGAACCTGCCGCTGGTCGTGCTCGTGCACGGCGGTCCCTGGATCGCGGGCGACGGCTGGTGGTTCGACCCGGAGGTGCAGTTCCTCGCTTCGCGTGGCTACGCCGTCCTTCAGCCCGAATATCGCGGCACCACGCGCTACGGCTGGAAGCACTATCACGCGAGCTTCGGCCAATGGGGCCTCGCGATGCAGGACGACGTGACCGACGGCGTGAAATGGGCCGTCGCGCAGGGCATCGCCGATCCGAAGCGCGTGTGCATCTACGGCGCGAGCTACGGCGGCTATGCGGCGATGATGGGCGTCGCGAAGGACCCCGACCTCTACAAGTGCGCCATCGACTACGTCGGCGTGACCGACCTTCCGCTGCTCCTCACCGCCACGTGGTCCGACTTCGCGTACACCGACTACCTCGACTACGACTCGAAGATGCTGGTGGGCGACGTGGACAAGGACGCGAAACGCCTGCACGACACCTCGCCCGACCAGCTCGCCGGCCGCATCAAGGTGCCGGTGCTGATGGCCTACGGCGGCGCCGACGTGCGCGTTCCCATCGAGCACGGAACCCGCATGAAGGCGGCGCTCGACCAGGCCGGCGCGAAGTACCAGTGGATGGTGATGGACGGCGAGGGCCACGGCTTCCGCGACCCGGCCAACCAGAAGGCCTTCTACGAGGCGGTGGCGAAATTCCTCGACCGGAACATCGGCCACTGAAACAGTGAAAAAGGGGTCAGATCCCTTTTTCCGTTCGCTGCAGTCCCTCCTTCTGCCGGAAAAAGGGATCTGACGCCTTTTTCCGGTTGAGCCAGCCGCTCGCGAGGCTCGCCGAGGCGATGAGCGCGCCGCCGATCCACTCCCGCGGGCCCATCGCCTCGCCCGCGAGGAGGTAGGCGGCGATCGCGGCGATCACCAGCTCGAAGAGGAGGATCACGATCGCTCGCGTGGCCGGTATGCGCGCGAGCCCGTACTGCAGCGCGAGGCTCATCGCGACCACCGCGAGGCCGATCCCGCCGACCAGCGGCCATTCGTGCGCCGCCGCCTCGAGTGCGGTGGCGGCATCCACGCGGCTCATCGGAACGTAGACCAGCGAGGCGGCGGTGACGCCCGCCCAGATCGCGATCGACTTGCCCGCGTCGGTCATGGTCGAGAGCCGCCGTATGAGCACGTTGCCGAGGGCGAAGAGGAATCCGGCGGCGAGCCCCAGCCATTCCGCGCGCGCCGTCGGCCACGGGACGCCGAGCTCGGGCTTCCACAGCATCGTCATCGCGCCGGCGAACGCGAGCGCCATCACCGCGAATCCGGTCGCGTCGAGCCGCTCGTCGAGGAGCAGGCGCGCGAGCGGCACGGTCCAGAGCGGCGCGAGGTAGAAGAGCAGCAGCACGCGCATCACCTCGCCCTGCAGGACGCCGAGCACGTACGCGAGGTTGCTCCAGCCGATGGCGAGCGCCATCACGATCGCGAGCGGCGGCGCACGGCGCAGGCGCAGCGCCTCGCGCGGAAACAGGGCGATCCCCGCGACCAGCGCGACACCGTACGTGAGCGCGGTGGACCAGATGCCGTCGAGGCCGGCGGCGGCGAGCCGGCGGTACGGATACCACACGACGCCCCAGAGCGTCGCGCCGACGAGGAGCGCCCAGGTCGGCGCGGATGCGGAAAGCTTCACGGTAAGATCGCGCGATGGAACCGTCGGGAGTGTTGCACATCGCATCGCTGCACGGTGGCGGAGTCGATCGCCACGTGCGCGACATCGTGCGCAACGTCCCGCGTCCGCAGCTCGTATGGCATGCATCGCCGCGCGCCGAGGTGCTCGAGCTGCCGCGCGAGGGCCGTGCATTGCCGCTCGACACCGCGGCGCTCGAGCGCGCGCCGGCCGCCGTCGATCGTTTCCTGTGCGAACGGCGCATCGGCATCGTGCACGCGCATTCGGTCGCCCGCGCGGCGCGCGAGCGCGCGCGCTCCCTCGCGCGCCGCCTCGCGCTTCCCACCATCGCGACGCTGCACGACATCCTGTTCCTCCGACCCGACGCGTTCGAACCCGGCGCCGACGCGAGCCCGGACCGCGCGTGGCTCGCGCAGACCGCGGACTTCCTGCGCGAGGCCGCCGCGGTCCTCGCCCCGTCCGATTACGTCGCCGAGCTCGCGCGCCGCCACATCCCCGGCCTCGAAGTGCAGGTGGTCCCCAACGGCTCGCCGCCGCGGCGCGGCGCCGGGGCGGTGCTCGATCCGCGCCCGTCGTTCGCCGCGCGCAGGCCGCGCCACGTGGCGGCGGTGCTCGGTGCCATCGGGCCGCACAAGGGAAGCGCCGTGCTGGACGAGCTCGATCGGCACCTCGCCGCGAGCGGCATCGCGATCGTCGTGATCGGCTACCTCGACGCGCAGGTGCCCTCGGGCTGGCGCGGCGAGAGCCTCTTCGTCCATGGCGCCTACCAGGACCACGAGGTGCCGGCGCTGCTCCACGCCTACGGCGCGCGCCTCGCGCTCTTCCCGAACCGCGTGCCGGAGAGCTTCAGCTATGCGCTCTCGGATCTCTGGGACGCGGGCATCCCCGTGCTCGTCCCGCCCGAAGGAGCGCTCGGGGAGCGCGTGCGGCGCCATGGAGGCGGCTGGCTGCTTCCGCCGGGAGCCGGCGCCATGGAGATCGCGGCGGCGCTCGGCGAACGTTTCGATGCGGCCCATGCGGAAGACCTCGGGCGCGTAGAATCCGAGCTCGCACGCGGCGACCCGGCCCGCGTGCCCCGGCTCGACGCCATGACGCGCTCCCTCGAAGCCCTCTACGCCCGCCATTCCATCGATCCCACGCCGCCGGTCGACGTGGAGGCGCCCGCGATCCAGTCGCTCCTCGCGAAGAACCTCGACGGGGCGCTCTTCCGCGAGGAGGTGGCGCGCCTCGCCGACGAGGTGGCCCAGCTGCGCCGCAGCATCGAGACGGAGCGCGAGAACGCGAAGACGTGGATCGCCAAGCTCGACGGCGACGTCGCCGCGCTGCAGGCCGAGCTCGCACGCGAGGTGGAGGCGCGCCGCAGCTTCGCCGAGGAGAACCGCCGGATGCGCGACGCGCACGAAGCGTTCGAGCGCCTGCCCTCGCTCCTGCGCCGCTTCCTGCTGAGGAAGGTCCGCAATGCCCGAGGTTGACGTCAGCATCGTCGCCTACCGCCCGGATTTCGCGCTGCTCGGGCGTCTCCTCGCGAGCCTCGCGGAGCCCACGCGCGCCCCCATCGTGCGCAACCTCTTCATCCAGGACAATGGCGACGATCCCGCCACCACGCGCGCGATCGAGGAGCTCGCGCGCGCCCGCGTCGGCGACTCGTTCGGCCGCATCGAGGTGCACCGCTCGGCGGGCAACGTCGGCTACGGGCGCGCGCACAACGCGGCGATCGCGCGCGGCGGCGCTCCCTTCGTCCTGGTGCTGAACCAGGACTGCGTGCTCGAGCCCGGCGTGCTCGAGGCGCTGCTGCTTGCCGCGCAGGCGGGCGCCGCCGACGTCGCCGCGTGGGAGCTGCGCCAGATCCCGTACGAGCACCCCAAGGCCTACGATCCCGTGACGCTCGAGACCGCATGGATGAGCGGCGCGGCGTTCCTCGTGCGGCGCTGCGCGATCGAGGCGGTGAACGGCTTCGATCCGCGCATCTTCATGTACGGCGAGGACGTCGACCTCTCGTGGCGGCTGCGCGCCGCCGGCTGGCGCCTCACCTACCTGCCGAAGCTCGCGGTGGTCCACGACACCTACCGGGAGCCGCAGGAAGTGAAGCCGCTGCAGGCGCTGGGCGGCGTGCTCACCAACCTCTGCATGCGCGCGCGCTACGGCGGATTGCTGCGCACGCTGCAGGGCCTCGCGATGCTCGCCGCCGAGATCTCCGCGCCCGCCTCCTTTCCGGGGCGCCGCCGCGGCCTCGTGCGCGCCGCGCTGGTCTTCCTCGTGCGCTGGCCCGCGTTCGCCGCGACACGCGTGCGGCCGACGAAGTCGTTCCGGCCGCAGTTCTCGGGCTGGGGCTACGAGACCCGGCGCGACGGCGCGTTCCACCGCTTCGCCTCGCGGCGCGAGGATGGGTTGCGAGCGGCGGCCAAGGTGTCGATTCTCATCCGCACCGTCGGCCGCGCGGCGAGCCTGCGCGACGCGCTCGCCTCCTGCGCGAACCAGACGTATGCGAACCTCGAGGTGGTGGTGATCGAGGATGGTCCCGAGCGCTCGCGCGCCGTCGTCGACGAATTCCGCGGCCGCCTCGCCATCCGTTACCGCGCGACCGGCCGGCGCATCGGCCGCGCGCGCGCCGGCAACCTCGCGCTCGCCGAGGCGACCGGCGAATGGCTCAACTTCCTCGACGACGACGACGTGCTCTTCGCCGACCACGTCGAGGTGCTGGTGGAGGCGGCGCTGCGCGAGAACGTCGCGGGCGCGTACGCGCTCGCCTGGGAGACGCACGTCGAGGGCGACGGCGAAAAGCTCGACGAGGTGATGCACGTGACGCGCCACCGCCAGCGCTTCCACCGCCTCGCCCTCTGGCACCACAACTACCTGCCGATCCAGGCGGTGCTGTTCCACCGCCGCCTCTACGAGCGCCACGGCGGCTTCGAGGAGGACATGGACCAGCTCGAGGACTGGAACCTGTGGACGCGCTACACGCTCGAGGACGACTTCCTGCTGGTGGAGAAGACCACCTCGAAGTACCGCGTGCCGGCCGATGCGTTCGTCGCCGCCGAGCGCCAGGCGTTTCTCGACCACGCCTACGCCGACGCGCTCGAGCGCCAGCGCAAGATGCGCGTCACCTTCTCGCCGCGCGAGATCTCGGAGATGGCCGAGGCGTACGTACGCACGGAGACGGTCGTCATGGTGACGCGCGGCGACCTGCGTCGGCTGGTGCGCTCGCGTCCGCTCTTCGCGCGGCTCGCGGCCTGGCGGCAGCCGGCGAAGGAATGGTTCCGCAAGCGCCGCCTGCTGCGCTGAGACCTCAGACCGGGCGGCCGAGCTTCTTGTGCAGGGAGCGCCGCCGGTACGGAAACCCGAACCAGAACACGGTGAGGACGGCGAAGAGGACCGCCGCGGGAAGCGCGACTGCGATGCTTTCGAACATCAGCCAACCCACCACGTAATAGTCGAGCGAGATCCCGATCGAGAGCGCGAGCATGCTCGCGAGCAGGAAGCGCGAGGAGATCGCGAGGAACGTTTCGCTCACGTGCCGCACGCCGGTGATGCGGTGGTAGGCCGCGGGCGCCATGACGAGTCCCACGGCGAGCGCGATCAGGGTGAGCGAGGCGAAGTGCAGCCATTTCGCGTGCGGCGCCAGGTCCTCGAAGCGCGAGTCGAACACCGCGACCAGCTGGAAGCCGAACAGCGCCTGCACCCCGGGCAGGACCATGCGGCACTCCTCGATGAGGTAGCTCGCCGCCTGCGAGAGCTTCACGTCCTCGCGCTCGTCCCCTTTCCCGCTCGCCATTCCCCCGGAACCCTCCGATGCCCGCGACCGTCAGTCCTGATGACTTCCCTCGGACAACGGCGCGAGCGGGCGAATTCCCATGCCGGAAGAGCGCAAGCTGTGGGTTCACATCGAGCTGCACGGTAGGACGCATCCGATAGGCGTCCTTCACGCGCACCTCGACGACGACTTCGAACGCGCCGACCTGGAGCTTGCGCCAGCCTGGCGCGAGCGCCCCGACGCCTCGCTCTACGCGCCCCTCCTCGGAGTGCCGCGCGGGGCGCAGCGCACCGGAGCGAGCATGCCGCTCTTCGGCGCGCTCGGCGACAGCGCTCCGGACCGATGGGGCCGCACGCTGCTGCGCCGCTTCGAGCGCTGGCAGGCGGGACGCGAAGGGCGACCCGCGCGCGTGCTGCGCGAGGCGGACTTCCTGCTCGGCGTGCACGACGAGATGCGCGCCGGCGCTTTGCGTTTTTCGCAGCGCGAGAACGGTCCCTTCGACCGGCACGGCGCACCCGACCGCCTGCCGCGCCACGCCGACCTCGGCCGCCTGCTTCGCGCGGTGCGCGCTCACGAGGAGGGACGCGAGACCGAATCGCAGCGGCGCCTCCTGATCGCCTGCGGGCAGCTCCTCGGCGGCTCGCGGCCCAAGGCCTCGCTGCGCCTTGCCGACGGCCGCCTGGTGCTCGCGAAGTTTCCTTCCCTCGGCGACACGCGCGACATGCAGCGCTGGGAAGCGCTCGCCCTCGCGCTCGCCGGCGACTGCGGCCTCGAGGTACCCGCGTTCTCGCTCGAACGGGCGGGCCGCGAGTCCGTGCTGCTCCTCGATCGCTTCGACCGCACGCCCGCGGGACAGCGCATCCCGTTCATCACCGCCTACGGATGGCTCGAGGCGCAGGACAACGAGGCCGGCAGCTACGTCGCCATGGCGCGCGCGCTGCGGGCGATCGGCGGCCGCCCGCACGACGACATCGTCGCGCTGTGGCGGCGTGCTCTGCTTACCATCCTCGTCTCGGACAAGGACAACCACCTGCGCAACCACGGGCTCGTGCTGCGCGAGACCGGCTGGCGGCTGTGTCCGGCGTACGACATCAACCCGGAGCCCGAACCGAGGGAGCCGCGCCTGCTGCTCCTCTCCGTGGACGGCGTGGACGACACCGCCTCGCTCGACATCGTCCTCGCCGCGGCGGGCGAATTCGGGCTCGATGCGCGGGAGGCGCGCGACGAGGCGAAGCGCATCGCGCAGGTCGTGGCGACGTGGCGCGAGCGTGCGGCCGCGCTCGGCCTGCCTCGCAAGGAGATCGACGCGATGGAAGACGCCTTCGAGCATCGGAGCCTGCACGCGGCGCTGCGCCTGCCAGGCGCCCGCCTCGCGCCCGGAGACCCGACCGCCGGTGCGACGCGCGTCACCTCACGGCCGAGAGGCCCTTCACGCCGTGGCGCTCGATCGAGCGCGCGACGAAGCCGGAAGCGTTGATGTCGCGCACGAACGAGGCGAGATAGGCGGCCGCGGCGGCTCGCGTGCGCGGTGTGCCCAGGCCGTGGTTCACCGCGGTGAACCGGCCTTCGAGCAGGCGCGCCCCGGGAAGCTTGCCGAGCGAGTCCATCAGCACCGGCTTGAGTCCGGCGAGCGCATCGGCGCCGCGCCGGTTGAAGAGCTCGATCGCCGCCGCCGCGTTCTGCGTGCGCACGAGCGTCGCGTTGCGCAGCGTTCGCGTGAGGTAGAGCTCGTAGCCCGCCTTCGCCGGCGCCGCGATGCGCACGCCCGCGACGTCGGCCTGCGCGGCCGAGCGCAGCGCCGAGTCCTCGTGCACCGCATACGTCGCCTCGATCTCGGTCATCGCCGGGGAGAACGCGATCTTTTCCGCGCGCGCCGCCTCGATCGCGAGGACCGCGACGTCCCAGGTTCCCGCATCCGCCGCGTCGGCCACCTCGCCCGGGGTGCCGAAGAGCACCAGCTCGAGCGGCACGGCGAGGCGCGCGGCGAGCTCGCGCATCAGGTCGACGCTCACGCCGCCGAGCTCCCCGCTGGCCGGGTCCTTGCGGGTGAAGAGCGCGTTGCCGAGGTTCATTCCGGCGCGCAGCTTGCCGCCGGGGGCGAGCTCGCGCCGCGCCGCCTCCGGCACGCTCGCCGAGGCGGTGGCGCCGACCACGAACCACGGCGCCGCGATCAGCACGGATTCGAGCATCACTTTCGGCCTTTCCTTTCCGGCGGCCGACGCAGCCGCAGCAGGTCGGCGCCCAGCTCGATGGCGTTGTTGAGGTACGCGAGGGCGACGTCGAGCTCGTCGTCGTTGCGCCAGTAGTCGTCGATGCGGCCGTGGCACGAGTAGCGCGAGCGGTTGAAGCCCTCCTCGATGTCGTTGTACCAGATCACCGATCGGCCGATGATCGCGACCACCCAGAAGCCGCCTCCCGCGTCGCCATAGGGATGCAGCGCCCACTTCTCGGGCTCGACGCGCACCGCCTCCCACAGGCGCCGGCACGCCGCGGACATGCGAGCGACGCCCTGCGCGATCCGCTTGCGCAGCGCCACCTCCGTGATCGGTTGCCACTCCACCATGCGCTCGCCTCCCGGAGCCCTCGGAACCGGTGTCCCGCCGCATTTTCCTATAATTGGCGCTTGGCCTCCCCGGACGACGAGCTGGCCTTCACCGGAGAGCGCTTCGTGCCCGGCACGAAGGGCGAGATCTGGATGGAGCACTGGCACCGCTACCACTTCGCCGCCCGCTGGGCCGCGGGGCGCGCGGTGCTCGACGTCGCGTGCGGCGAAGGCTACGGCGCCGCCCTGCTCGCGAAGCGCGCCGCCCGCGTCACCGCGATCGACGTCTCGCAGCAGGCCGTCGACCACGCACGCCGGACGTATGCGCGTCTCGCGAACCTCGAGTTCGTGCGCGCCTCGTGCGCGCGGCTGCCCCTCGCCGACGCTTCCGTGGACCTCGCGGTTTCCTTCGAGACGCTGGAGCACATCGAGGCGCAGCGCGAGTTCCTGGACGAGCTCGCGCGGGTGCTGCGGCCCGATGGCCTCCTCGTGCTCTCCTGCCCCGACAAGGTCGAGTACACGGACAAGCGGACCTACACCAACGAGTTCCACGTGCGCGAGCTCTATCGCGGCGAGCTCGAGGCCCTCGTCGCCGAGCGCTTTCCCCATTGCCGGTGGTACGGCCAGCGCGCGACGTTCTACTCGGTGATCGCGCCCGAATCGACCGAGGCGGCGCGCGGGCACCTGGTCGAAGTGGACGAGGCGCATCCGGACGAGGCCATCCCGCGGCTTTCCCGGCCGCTCTACTTCCTGCTCGTGGCGAGCCGCGACGCGGCCGCGCCCGCCGCGGTCGCGCCCGCGCTCTCGGTGCTGGCCGATCGCGGCGACTGGGTGCACCGCGACTACGAGAAGGTGTATCGCGGCTTCGTCGACGCCTCGCATCGCGCCGAGGCGCTGCAACGCGAGCTCGCGCAGCGCGATGCGCAGCTGCTCGCGCGCGGTCTGCAGCTCAGCGAGTGCAATCGCGAGGTGACGCGGCGGCGCGGCTGGATGTGGTGGCTGCGCTTGCCGCTGGTGCGCCTGGGCGTGCTCAAGTAGCCGGGGGCAGGAGACCGCGCACTCCGCTTCGCGCGGGAGCCTCCCCGTATAATCGTCGGGATGAATCCGCGCCTCGCCCTGCTCCAGCCGTACCCGTTCGAGAAACTGCGCCAGCTCCTCGCCGGCGTGGCATCCCCGCAGGGCGTTTCGCCCATCGCGCTTTCCCTGGGCGAGCCGCAGCATCCGACGCCCACGCTCCTCAAGGAAGCGCTCGCGGCGAGCCTCGGCGGCCTCTCGCGCTATCCGGTGACGCTCGGGCTGCCGGAGCTGCGCCGGACGATCGCCGCGTGGCTGGGCCGGCGGCACGGCGTGACGATCGATTCCGAGAAGGAAGTGATCCCGGTGCTCGGCACGCGCGAGGCGCTCTTCGCGATCGCCCAGGCGGTGCTCGATCCCGCGCAGGCCCAGGCGCTGGTCGTTTCGCCCAACCCGTTCTACCAGATCTACGAGGGCGCGGCGCTCCTCGCAGGCGCGCAGCCGTATTTCGTGAACGCACAGGGGAACGCGGCGCCCGACTGGGATGCGGTTCCCGATGCGGCCTGGAAGCGGGTGCGGCTCGTGTACGCGTGCTCGCCCGGCAACCCGAGCGGGCGCGTGATGAAGCTCGACGAATGGCGGCGCCTGTTCGAGCTTTCCGATCGCCACGGCTTCGTGATCGTCTCCGACGAGTGCTACGGCGAGCTCTACTTCGACGAGGCAAGCCCTCCGCTCGGCGCGCTCGCCGCGGCGCGAATGCTGGGCCGCGAGGGCTGGCCGCGGCTGGTCGTGATGGGCTCGCTCTCCAAGCGCTCCAACGCGCCGGGGCTGCGCTCGGGCTTCGCGGCGGGCGACCGCGCCATCCTCGAGCGCTTCGTGCTGTACCGCACCTACCACGGCGGGCAGATGAGCAACGCCGTACAGCTCGCCTCCATCGCGGCGTGGAACGACGAGGCGCACGTGGTCGAGAACCGCCGCCTCTACCGGGAGAAATTCGCCTCGTTCTACGAGCGCGTGAACCCGGCGCTGCCGCTCGCGATGCCCGAGGCGGGCTTCTACTTCTGGACCGACGTGCGCTCCGCCTGCCCCGGCGCTCCCGAGGCCGCCGATCTCGCGTTCACGCGCGACCTCTTCCGCGCCGCCCACGTGACCGTGCTCCCCGGCAGCTACATCGCGCGCGACACGCCGGCCGGAAATCCCGGCCGCGGCTACGTGCGCATGGCGCTCGTCTCCACGGTCGAGGAAACGCGCGAAGCCGCTTCGCGCATCCGGCAATTCGTCGAGCAACGCGCATCGGCCCGGGCCCGCGCCGCACCGGCATGAACGACATCTCCGCCCCCGCGCTCCAGTCGCTCATCGAGTCCGCCTTCGAGCGGCGCGCCGAGCTTTCGCCTTCTTCCGCGCCCGCCGACGTGAAGGACGCCGTCGCGAGCACGCTTGCCGAGCTCGATGCGGGCCGCATCCGTGTCGCCGAGAAACGCGCCGGAACCTGGGTCACGCACCAGTGGATCAAGAAGGCGGTGCTGCTTTCCTTCCGCCTGCGCGACAACGAGATCATGCAGGGCGGCTACACGCATTACTTCGACAAGGTGGACTCCAAGTTCGCGCGCTACACCCAGGCCGACTTCCAGGCCGGCGGCTACCGCGTGGTCCCGCCCGCCGCCGCGCGCCACGGCTCCTTCATCGCGAAGAACGCTGTCCTCATGCCCTCCTACGTGAACATCGGCGCCTACGTGGACGAGGGCGCGATGGTGGACACCTGGGCCACCGTGGGCTCCTGCGCGCAGATCGGCAAGAACGTGCACCTCTCCGGCGGCGTGGGCATCGGCGGCGTGCTCGAGCCGCTGCAGGCGAATCCCACCATCATCGAGGACAACTGCTTCGTCGGCGCGCGCAGCGAGATCGTCGAGGGCGTGATCGTCGGCGAGGGCTCGGTGATCTCGATGGGCGTCTACGTCGGACAGAGCACCAAGATCTACAACCGCGCGACCGGCGAGGTGACGTACGGGTCCATCGCGCCGGGCAGCGTAGTCGTCCCGGGCAGCTTGCCCGGCCCGGATGGCCGGTATAGTCTCTACTGCGCCGTGATCATCAAGCAGGTCGACGCGAAGACCCGCGCCAAGACGGGCATCAACGAGCTCCTCAGGGGCGACTGATCCTGGGGACAGACCCTGGTGTTGCCGTTGCTCGGTCCAGGGTCCGTCCCCGGCTTTCCGGATAGACGGGGACGCACACAATGTTCATCGAGAAGCTCCTGCAGCTGATGGCCGAGAAGAAGGCCTCGGACATCTTCGTGTCGGCCGGCTCGCCCATCAGCATCAAGATCCAGGGCAGCATCATGGCGGTGAATCCCCAGGTGATGGACGGGGAGACCACGAAGAAGATCGCCTACGAGATGCTCACGCCGCAGCAGATCGAGGCGTTCGAGCGCGACCTCGAGCTCAACTTCTCCAAGCCGATGCCGGGCCTGGGCAACTTCCGCGTGAACATGTTCTGGCAGAAGGGCGCGGTCTCCACGGTGATCCGCTTCGTGACCTCGGACATCCCGAAGATCGCCGACCTCTTCCTGCCGCCGGTGCTCTCCACGCTGGTCATGGAAAAGCGCGGCTTGATCCTCGTGGTGGGCGCGACCGGCTCCGGCAAGTCGACCACGCTCGCCTCGATGCTCGACTACCGCAACTCCGTGCAGGCGGGCCACATCCTCACCATCGAGGATCCGGTCGAGTACGTCTTCACGCCGAAGAAGTCGATCTTCAACCAGCGCGAGGTCGGCAACGACACGCGCTCGTTCCACGACGCGCTCCGCAACGCGATGCGCCAGGCGCCCGACTGCATCCTCATCGGCGAGATCCGCGACCTCGAGACGATGCGCATGGCTCTCACCTACGCGCTCTCCGGGCACCTGTGCCTCGCCACGCTGCACGCGAACAACGCCTACCAGGCGATGAACCGCGTGATCAGCTTCTTCCCGCTCGAAGTGCGGCCGATGCTGCTGCAGGACCTCTCGGTGTCCCTCAAGGCGGTGGTCTCGCAGCGCCTGGTGAAGACCGTGGACGGCAAGCGCATGCCGGCGGTGGAGGTGCTCCTCAACACGAGGAACATCCAGGAGCTCATCGAGAAGGGCGAGATCACCGAGATCAAGGAGGCGATGGAGAAGAGCATGTCGCCGGGCTCGCAGACCTTCGAGCAGGACCTCTTCCGCCTCGTGCGCCAGGGCAAGATCTCGACCGACGAGGCGCTCGCCAACGCCGATTCGGCCACCAACCTGGGGCTCCTCCTCGGCAACTCCGGGATCATGCCGGCGATGGCCGAGCGCGCGAAGCAGCCGTCCACGCCGTCGCGGCCGGGCGCCCCGTCGTTCGGCGAGTTCACCATCAACGAGGAATCCGAAGAGCGCTTCGGCTGATCGGGTGAAGACGCTCGAAGAAAACCTCGCGGGATACGCCGCGTACCACCGCGACCGCCGCAACGTCGCGACCCATTTCGCCGGCATCCCGATGATCGTGCTCGCCGTGGTGATGGCGGGCGCGAGCGTCGCGATTCCCGTGGGCTCGATGCAATTCACGCTCGCCGCGATCGCCTCGGTCGCCGCCTGCGCCTACTACTTTCGCCTGGACTTCGTGTTCGGCGTGACGATGGCGGTGGCGCTTTTCCTCGCGTGCGCCGTCGCGAGCGAGACGCTCGCGCGCCTGGGCACCGGAGGAGCGCTCGGCGTCGCCGCCGCGCTCTTCGTCGCGGGCTGGGCGCTCCAGTTCCTGGGCCATCGCTTCGAAGGGATGAAGCCCGCGTTCTTCGACGACGTGCGCCAGCTCCTCGCCGGACCGCTCTTCGTGTGCGCGGAGCTCTACTTCCTGCTCGGCGCGCGCCCGGCGCTGCGCGCCGCGATCGAGCGGCGCGTGGGTCCCGTCGTCAGCCGCCGCATCCCTCGGGGCACCGGCGCGCAACGCCCCTGACGGACGCGCGATTGAGCCACGAGACGCTCGAGCTCGCGAAGGCGCTCATCGCCCGCAAATCGCTCACGCCCGCCGACGAGGGCTGCCAGCAGCTGATCGTCGAGCGCCTCGTCCCGCTCGGCTTCCGCCCCGAGGTGATGGTGTTCGGCGAGGTGAAGAACCTCTGGATCCGCCACGGCGAGGCGAGGCCCGTGGTGGTGCTCGCCGGGCACACCGACGTGGTGCCGACCGGCCCGCTGGAGCAATGGGCGAGCGACCCGTTCGTTCCGGACGTGCGGGAAGGGCGGCTCTACGGGCGCGGCGCGGCGGACATGAAGACCTCGGTCGCGGCGTTCGTCACGGCGCTGGAGCAGCTCGTGCGCGCGAACCCGCGCCATCCGGGCAGCGTCGCGCTCCTCATCACCTCCGACGAGGAAGGCCCCTCGGTCGACGGCACGGTGCGCGTGGTCCAGGAGCTCGAGCGCCGTGGCGAGAAGCTCGACTTCTGCATCGTGGGCGAGCCGTCGTCGGCGGAGCGCTTCGGCGACACGATCAAGAACGGCCGGCGCGGCTCGCTCACGGGGCGGCTCTGGGTGAAGGGCGTGCAGGGGCACGTCGCCTACCCGCACCTCGGGAAGAACCCGGTGCACCTCGCCGCGCCGGCGCTCGCGGAGCTCGCGGCGACCGAGTGGGATCGCGGCAACGAATACTTTCCGCCGACCTCGTGGCAGGTCTCGAACATCCATGCGGGCACCGGCGCGCAGAACGTGATCCCGGGCCTGCTGCAGCTGGACTTCAACTTCCGCTTCTCCACCGAGAGCACGCCCGAGTCGCTGCAGGCGCGCGTGCGCGCGATCCTCGAGCGCCACGGCCTCGACTACTCCATCGACTGGACGCTCGGCGGCAAGCCCTTCCTCACGCCGCGCGGAAAGCTCGTCGACGCGCTCTCCTCGGTCGTGCGGGAGGTGACCGGCGTCACGCCCGAGGTGAACTGCACCGGCGGCACCTCCGACGGGCGCTTCATCTTCGAAATCTGCCCGGAGGTGGCGGAATTCGGCCCCGTGAACCGCTCGATCCACAAGGTGAACGAGGCGGTGGCGCTCGAGGAGATCGGACCCCTCGTGCGCATCTATCGCGAGACGATCGAGCGGCTGCTCCGGACCTGAGAGAAAGGCTTTGAATCCGCCGATAAACGCGGATGAACGCCGATGAGCAACGCAAGCCGCGAACCGAAACGAACCGTCCGGCAGCTGCTCGACTACGGCGTGCGCCTCTTCGAAAAGTCGCGCATCTCCTACGGTCACGGGACGCTCAACGCGCTGGACGAGGCCGCGTGGCTCATCCTTTCTTCGCTCGGCCATCCGCCGCAGGAGCTCGACGCGCACCTCGATACGCCGCTCGTCGCGGCGAAGTACGAAGCGGCCAGGGCGCTCCTCGACGAGCGCGTCGCCACCCGCAAGCCTGCCGCGTACCTGCTCCACGAGGCCTGGCTCGGCCGGCATCGCTTCTACGTGGACGAGCGCGTCATCGTGCCGCGCTCGTTCATTGCCGAGATGCTGGAAAAAGGGAATCGAGCCCTCTTCCCGCCGGCCGGCAAAGCGCCCCCGCCGCCCCTCTCGATCCTCGACCTGTGCACCGGCTCCGGCTGCCTCGCGATCCTCGCCGCGCTGCGCTATCCGGAGGCGCGCGTGGACGCCGCCGACTTTTCCGGCGACGCGCTGGAAGTCGCGCGCCGCAACGTCGCCGCATACGGGCTGGAGCGCCGCGTGCGGCTCGTGAAGTCCGATCTCTTCGCGGCCTTCGGGCGAACGAAGTACGACCTCATCGTCTCGAATCCGCCCTACGTGAAGGCCTCGTCCATGCGCACGCTGCCCGAGGAGTACCGCAAGGAGCCGCGCATGGCGCTCGCAAGCGGGACGGACGGGCTCGAGCACACTCGCGCGATCCTCGCGCAGGCGCCCGGCCACCTGCGCCCGGGCGGCCTCCTCGTGGTCGAAATCGGGCACAACCGCAAGGCGCTGGAGAAAGGCTTTCCGGACCTGCCGTTCGAGTGGCCGCGCACGAGCGCCGGGCGCGGCTACGTCTTCGCCCTCCGGCGCGAGGATCTCGTCCGGGAAGCGCGGGGGCGCGTGCTATGATTCCTGCGCCGATTCACGGCCCACAAGGACACGAACGGTCCCGCACCGAGGACCGCAAACCGATGCCCAATTCGATCGACAACGTCCCGCTCGGCGGGGCCCGGCTGGATGATCGGCTGCTGGAGGAGGTGGCCGAGCTGATGGTCTCGGCGCTCAATCTCGAGGTCCCGGCATCCGGGATCGATCCGGACGCGCCGCTCTACAAGGAAGGCCTCGGCCTCGATTCCATCGACATCCTGGAGGTCGCCCTCGTCGTCTCGCGGCGCTACGGGTTCAAGCTGCGCGAGGACGACCGCGACAACCTGCGCATCTTCGGCTCGCTGCGCAGCCTCGCCTCGCACGTCGCGGAGCGGAGAACGAAGTGACCGGCGGCCGGCGCGCGCTGTGGCGGGCGGTGCTGGCTTTCCTCTCCGTGTGCGGCGTGGTGCTGCTGCATTTCGCCATCGTCGGACGGGTCGCGCCGGCGCTCGGCGCCGCGCTTTCGCTCGTGCCGGCGGCGCTCCTCGCCGCGTGGCTCGCGCGCCGTACGCGCCATCGCGAATGGGCCATCGCGGCGATCGTCCTCGTAGCGCTCGCGCTATGGCGCGGTTGGGCGGGTCTCGAGCGCGTCTTCCCGAGCGTCTTCTACGCCGAGCACGCCGGCAGCAACCTCGCGCTCGCCTTCGTCTTCGGGCGCACGCTCGCGGCCGGGCGCGAGCCGCTCTGCACGCGCTTCGCGCGCATCCTGCACGGCGGGACGCTGCCGCCGGGCGTGGCCGGGTACACGCGCCGCCTGACCGCCGCGTGGACGATCTTCTTCATCGCGCTGTGCGCGCTTTCCAGCGCGCTCTACTTCGGCGGCTGGCTCGAGGCGTGGTCGCTCCTCGCCACCGTCCTCAGCCCCTTGCTGCTCGCGCTCATGTTCGCCGGTGAGTACGCGGTGCGCATCCGCTCGCTTCCGGAAGTGGAGCGCGTGGGCTTCCTCGGAGGCATCCGCGCGTTCTCGCGCCATTTCGCGGCGGCGCCCGCGCAGGGACGCTGAGCGCCCCATGTCCTCCGTCGACGTTCGCCCACGCTCCTCGAGCGGCTCGCTGCCGCTCACCGGGCACGGGCGCGAGGACGCCATCGCGGCATGGCGCGCCGGGCGCCCGATCACCGCCGGCGAGCTGCTCGCGGAGGTCGCGCGCGTGAGCGCGGCGCTTCCCGACCGCTCGCACATCCTCAACCTCTGCACCGATCGCTACCGGTTTGCCGTGATGCTGCTCGCCGCGGTGGCGCGCGGGCAGCTCACGCTCCTGCCGCCCGCGGCCACGCCGCACCTCATCCGCGCGATGCTGCGCTTCGCGCCCGACGCGTACTTCGTGACGGACGATCCCGCCATCGCGGTCGACCTCCCCCGCTTCGACATGCCGGCCTCGGCGCCGGGGAAATCGTGCAGCGGGCCGCCGCTCGTCCCGGCCGATCGCGAGATCGCGTGCCTCTTCACCTCGGGCTCCACGGGAGAGCCGCAACCGAGCTACAAGACCTGGGGCGCGATGGTGCACGACGCGGTGAACGAGGCGGCGCGCCTCGCGATCGGCCCCGGACACGCGATCCTCGGCACGGTCCCCGCGCAGCACATGTACGGCTTCGAGTCGACGATCCTGCTGCCGCTCGTCTCCGGCGCGGCCCTCACCGCCGAGCGTCCGTACTACCCCGGCGACATCGACCGCGCGATCGAGGCGGTGCCCGCGCCGCGCGTGCTCTTCACCACGCCGTTCCACCTGCGCGCGTGGCTCGGCGCGGACGATCCGGCGCGCGTGGAGGCGATCGTCTCGGCCACGGCACCGCTCTCGCTCGACCTCGCCGGCGAGGCGGAGCGGCGCACCGGAGCGCAGCTGCACGAGATCTACGGCTGCACCGAGGCGGGCCAGGTCGCGACGCGCCGCCCGACGGTCTCGTCCGACTGGCAGCTCTATCCCGGCATCCGCCTGCACGTGCACGAGGGGCGCGCCACGGTCTCGGGCGCGCACATCGAGGCGCCCATCGCGCTGCAGGACGTGATCGAGGCGCGGCCCGACGGCATCCACTTCGCGCTCCACGGCCGCTTCAGCGACATGGTGAACATCGCGGGCAAGCGCAATTCCCTCGCCTACCTCAACCACCAGCTCGCCTCCATCGAGGGCGTCGTGGACGGCGTGTTCTTCGTGCCGGAGGAGCGCGAGGCCGACGCCGTGACGCGGCTCACCGCCTTCGTCGTGGCACCCGGCCTCACGCGCGCGCAGGTGATCGCGGCGCTGCGCGAGCGCATCGACCCGGCGTTCCTTCCGCGCCCGCTCGTCATGGTGGAGCGGCTGCCGCGACAGCTCACCGGCAAGCTTCCGCACGCGGAGCTGCGCGCGCTCGCCGCGCGCGGGCGCCGCGCCCCGAAGGCCTCCTGATGCCGCTCGAGCTCGACACCGCGTTCGAGGCGGAGCGCGACGATCCGGCGTTCGACGGGCACTTTCCGGGCCGTCCGATCCTGCCCGGCGTGGCGCTCCTCGCACATGCCATGGCCGCCCTCGAACGGGCGACCGGCACCGCGGCGCGCGACTGGTCGCTCGAGAGCGCCAAGTTCGCGAGCCCGGTCGCGCCCGGCACGCGACTCCTGCTCGCCCACCGCGGCGATGCGGCAAGCCGGGTGCGCTTCGAGATCCGCGCCGGCGAGCGGCTGGTGGCGAGCGGCGCGCTCGTTCGCGCGCGCCGGTCATGACCGCGGCGCCCGCCCCGGGGCGTTCGCGCAATCCGGCCGAGTGGACGCGCCGGCCGGAGCGCGGCAGCCGCTTCCTCATCCGCTTCATCGTCTGGTTCTCGCGCCGCGCCGGGCGCGCGCCCGTGCGCATCCTGCTGCGCATCATCGCGGCGTACTTCTTCCTCACCGCGGGCGCCGCGCGTGCCGCCTCGCGCGAATTCCTGCGCCGCGCGCTCGGGCGCGAGCCGACGCTCGCCGAACGCTTCCGGGTGTTCTTCGCGTTCGCCTCGACGGTGCACGATCGCGTGTTCTTCCTCGAGGGCCGCTTCGATCTCTTCGATGTCGCGGTGCATGGCGCGGAGCTCTTCGACGAGCGCGGCGCGATCGTGATGGGCGCGCACCTCGGCAGTTTCGAGGCGGTACGCGCGTGCGGTCGCGGGCGCCGGCCGATCGCCATGGCGATGTACGAGGACAACGCGCACAAGGTGCAATCGGCGCTCGCGGCGATCGCGCCGGAGCTCGCGAAGGACGTGATCGCGCTGGGCCGCATCGACTCGATGCTGCGCCTGCAGGAGCGCCTCGAGGCGGGCGTCCTGGTGGGCGTGCTCGCCGACCGCACGCCGGGCGAGGAGCCGGTGCTCGACCTGCCGTTCCTCGGCGCTCCGGCACCCTTTCCCACCGGCCCGATGCGCATGGCCGCGGCGCTTCGCACGCGCGTGATCTTCATGGCCGGGCTCTACCTCGGTGGGAACCGCTACGACATCCGCTTCGAGCCGCTCGCCGACTTCACCCGCCTGGAAGGGCTCTCGCGCGCCGAGCGCGAGGCGCGGGTGAACGAGGCCGTCGCGCGCTATGCCGCCTGCCTGGAGCGCCACTCGCGGCTCGCGCCGTACAACTTCTTCAACTTCCACCGCTTCTGGCGATGAGCTCGCGGCGCTCGCGCCTCGCCCTCGCCCGGGCCGCCGCGCTCGCGCTCGCACTCCTCGCCTGCACGGCCGCCCGCGCCGCGTGGAACGTGGACGCGCTGATGGCGCTGCTTCATGCGCACCCGCCGAAACGCGCGCACTTCGACGAGCAGAAGAGCGTGTCGATCCTCGACCGGCCGCTCGATTCCTCCGGCGAGCTGGTGTTCACGCCGCCCGATCGCCTCGAGAAGCACGTGACGAGCCCCGGCGAGGAGCGCATCGTCGCCGACCGGGACCGGCTCGTGGTGGAGCGCGGCGGGCGCAGGCAGGTGGTCGATTTCCGCGAGCATCCCGAGGTGGCGGTGCTGATCGAGAGCATCCGCGGCACCCTCGCGGGCGATCGCGCCGCGCTCGAGCGCATCTACGACCTTTCGCTTTCCGGCGCGCAAGGATCGTGGCGCCTGGTGCTCGTGCCGCGCGAGGCGTCGCTGCGGTCGCTGGTGGCGCGCGTCGCGATCGAGGGCTCGGGTGCCGAGGTGCAGCGCGTGGAGATCGAGCAGGCGGACGGCGACCGGTCGCTCATGCAGATCCGTCCGGAGAAGTGAGCGTGCGGCGCGCCCTGCCGGTGGCGCTCTGGCTCCTCGCGCTCGCGCTCTGCGCCGTGCAGGTCGCACGCACACGCTTCGTGGCGGACCTCTCCTCGTTCCTGCCGGCGGCGCCCACGCCGGAGCAGCGGCTGCTGGTGGACGAGCTGCGCGAGGGCGCCTTCTCGCGCGTGATGATCCTCGCCATCGAGGGAAGCGATGCCGCCACGCGCGCGCGGCTCTCGCGTGCGCTCGCCGCCCGCCTCGCCGCCGATCCCCGCTTCGCCTCGGTCCAGGACGGCGCCGCCGAGGGATTCGCGCGCGACAAGGACTTCGCCTTCGCGCACCGTTATGCGCTGAGCCCCGAAGTGAACGCGCAGCGCTTCGGCGAGGCGGGGCTGCGCGCGGCGATCTCGGACACGATCTCGCTCCTCGCCTCGCCCGCCGGTGCGCTCGTGAAGCCGCTCGTGCTGCGCGATCCGACCGGCGAGACGCTCGCGCTCCTCGAGAGCCTTCGCCCCGCGCACGCTCCGCGCAGCGTCGAGGGCGTGTGGGCTTCTCCCGACGCAACCCGGGCCCTCCTCGTCGCGACCACCCGCGCGGGCGGATCCGACATCGACGGCCAGGCGCTCGCGATGGAAGACGCGCACGGTGCGTTCGACGCGGCGGTGCGCGAGATCGGCGCGAACGCGAGCGCCGCGCGGCTCCTCATGACCGGACCGGGGGTCCTTTCGGTGCGCTCGAGGAGCCTCGTGAAGCACGACGTGGAGCGATTCTCGGTGCTCGGCCTGGCGATCGTCGCGACGCTGCTCCTCCTCGTGTACCGCTCGCCGCTCGCGCTCGCCCTCGGGCTCGTCCCGGTCGCGACCGGCGCCCTGGTCGGCATCGCCGCGGTCTCGCTCGGCTTCGGCGTCGTGCACGGCATCACGCTCGGATTCGGCACCACGCTCATCGGCGAGGCGGTCGATTACTCGATCTACCTCTTCGTGCAGGCCGGCCGCGGCGAGCGCGCGGGGGACGCGGCCTGGCTCGCGCGCTTCTGGCCGACGATCCGCCTCGGGGTGCTGACATCCATCGCCGGATTCTCGGCGCTGCTCTTCTCCGGTCTGCCGGGCCTCGCGCAACTGGGCCTTTACTCGATCGCCGGCCTCGCCGCGGCCGCGCTCGCCACCCGCTTCGTGCTGCCGCGGCTGCTGCCGGCTCGCTTCCAGGTGCGCGACCTTTCCGCGCCGGGACACGCGCTCGAATCGGCGGCGCGAAGCGCGTCGCGGCTGCGCGCGGGCGTCGCGGCCCTCGCCGGCGCGGCGCTCGTGGTGCTCCTCGTGAAGCACGCGCAGGTCTGGGATCCGGACATCGCGAGCCTCAATCCGGTGCCGGCGGCGGACCGGGCGCTCGACGCCGAGCTGCGCGCGGCCCTCGGCGCTTCCGACGCGCGCTCGATGGTGATCGTGCGCGCGAGCAGCGAGCAGGCGGCGCTCGAGGGCGCCGAGCGCGCGGGCCGGGCGCTCGATCCGCTCGTGGAGCGCGGCCGGCTCGGGGCCTACCAATCGCCCGCGCGCTTCCTGCCGAGCCTCGCGACGCAGCGCTCGCGCCTCGCGAGCCTGCCCGATCCGGCCACGCTGCGCGCACGATTGAAGCCCGCGCTCGCCGGGCTTGCGTTGCGCCCCGAGCGCCTGGAGCCGTTCGTCGAGGACGTCGCGCACGCGCGCGAGGCGCCGCCCGTCACGCGCGCGACGCTGGCGGGAAGCTCGTTCGCGGCGGCGCTCGACGGGATGCTCTTCCACGATGCCGCGGGCGGCTGGACCGCCGTGCTCGGGCTCGCCCCCGAGAAGCCCGGCACGCCGATCGACGCGCGCGCCGTGCGCGAAGCGCTCGCGAAGGCGAACGTCGCGGGCGCCTCGTTCCTCGACCTCAAGGACGAGCTCGATCGCCTGTACTCGGGCTACCTGCATCGCGCGCTCGCCATGTCCGCGATCGGCCTCGTCGCGATCGTGGCGCTGCTCTTCCTCGCGCTGCGCAGCGCATCGCGCGTCGCCACCGTGATGGCGCCGCTCGCGGCCGGTGTCGCCGTGGTGGCCGCGGCGCACGTCCTCCTCGGCACCCGGCTCTCGATCCTGCACCTCGTGGGACTCCTGCTCGTCGTCGCGGTGGGATCGAACTACGCGCTCTTCTTCGATCGCCTCGCGTTCGCCGCGAGCACCGGCACGCCGCGCACGCTCGCCTCGCTCGCGCTCGCCAACGCCACGACCGTCGCGAGCTTCGGCCTGCTCGCGTTCTCGTCGATCCCGGTGCTGCACGCGATCGGATCCACCGTCGCCGCCGGGGCCTTCGCGACGCTCGTCTTCGCCGCGGCGCTCGCGCGCGAGCCGGGCTACAATTGCGCCGCATCGGGGGCGGCGCGATGAGGACGCTGATCCGAACGATCGGGGAAGCGCCCTCGATCGCGCTGGGCCTGCTCTCCGGCTCCTACAGCACGGCGGAGGATTTCGTGCGCGAGGGATTCCTGGAAGGCCTCGAGCGGCGCGGGATCGCTGCCCGTGTCGTCCTTGCCGAAGTGCGTGCGGCGTACTTCTCCGACGCGAGCATCGTGCAACGCATCCGCGCGTCGGTGGTCGAACCCGCACGGGCCGAGGGGCTCGCGCGCGTCTGGCTCGCGGGGGTGTCGCTGGGCGGGCTCGCGTGCCTGTGCCACGCGGCGCGCCATGGCGACGTGGAGCGGATGGCGCTCTTCGCACCTTATCCGGGAACGCGCGAGCTGCTGCGCGAAATGGACGAGGCGGGCGGGATCGAGCGCTGGGATGCCGCGGCGAAGCCCCTGGATCCCGAGCGCGAGGCGTGGCGCTGGCTGCGCGACCACGGGCCGCGTGCGCAGCGCCTCGATTGCTGGTTCGCCTCGGGGGACCGCTTCGCCGCGGGCCAGCGGCGCATCGCGATGCGGCTTCCCGCGGCCGCGGTGCACGAGGTGGCGGGCGAACACGAGTGGAAGGATTGGCGAGGCATGTGGAACGATTTCCTGGAGCGCAACCCCCCGTGAGCACGACGCTCGAAGCCCGCGATCGGCCTCGCCCATGGCGCCCCACGCCGGCGATCGCCGCTTCGATCGGCCTGCACGGCGTGGCGGCCGCCTCGCTCCTCGCCACGCCCGCCGCATGGCCGTGGGCGCTCGGCGCGCTCGCCGCGAACCAGCTCGTGCTCGGCGCTTGCGGTCTGCTGCCGCGCACGCACTGGATCGGACGCAACATGACGCGCCTTCCGCAATCCGCGCGCGAAAGGCGCGAGATCGCGATCACCGTGGACGACGGGCCCGATCCGGAAGTGACCCCACGCCTGCTGGATCTTCTCGACGAGCGCGGCTGCAGCGCCACTTTCTTCTGCATCGGCGAGCGCGTGCTCGCCCATCCCGACCTGTGCCGCGAGATCGCACGCCGCGGCCATGCGGTCGAGAACCATTCGATGACGCACACGCCCACGTTCGCGCTGCAGACGCTCGAGGGCTACCGGCGCGAGGTACGCGACGCCCAGGCGGCGATCGCGCGCGCCACGGGGAGCGAGCCTCGCTTCTTCCGCGCGCCGATGGGATTCCGCAACCCGTTGCTCGATCCGGTGCTGCACGAGGCGGGCCTCGCGCTCGCCGCCTGGACTCGGCGCAGCTACGACACCAAGCAGCGGGATGCGCGCGTGGTCGCGGCGCGCCTCACGCGCGGCTTCGCCGCGGGCGACATCCTGCTCCTCCACGATGGCCACGCCGCCCGCACCGGGCGCGGCGTGCCGGTCCTCCTCGAAGCGCTTCCCCGCATCCTGGACGACGCAGAACGCCTCGCGCTTCGCCCCGTCACCCTGCGCCGCGCCGTGCAATCGTGAGCGCGGAGTTCTTCCGCGAGCTCGCGCGCCGCGCGGCCGAGCGCTACGGCGCGGATCGCTTCGCGCGCCATTTCGCGTATTTCAAGCTCACCGGCGATCCGGCGTTCCGCCACCTGGTGGAAAGCGGGCTCCTCGCCGGGTGCGAGCGGCTGCTCGACCTGGGCTGCGGCCAGGGAATGCTCGAAGCGCTGCTCGCGGCGGCCGGCGACGAGCGCGAGCGCTGGCCCAGCGCCTGGGCGCCGCCGCCGGCGCCGTGTGCGATCCAGGGAATCGAGCTCGACCCCCACGCGGTGCGACGCGCCCGCGCCGCCGCCGACGGCCACACGCGCTTCGTGCATGACGACATCCGCACCGCGGATTTCGGCACGGCGGATGCGATCGTGATGCTGGACGTGCTGCACTACATCGATCGCCCGGCGCAGGAAGCGGTGCTCGAGCGCGCCCGGCGCTCGGTCGCTCCGGGCGGTGTCATGCTCGTGCGTGTCGCCGATGCGCGGCCCACGCTGCGCTTCCGCGCCACCGTCGCGCTCGACCGCCTCTCGCTCCGGATGCGCGGGCATCGCCCGGGCGCCTACCATTGCCGTCCGCTCGCGGAGTGGATCGCGCGCCTGCAGGCGCTCGGGCTCGAGGTCGAGCCGCGCGCGATGAGCGCCGGCACGCCGTTCGCGAACGTGCTCCTCGTCGCACGCGCCGCCTGAAGCCTTGCCCGCACCGGCCCCGATCCTGTAGCTTCGAGCCTCGTGCGACCCCTGCTCCTTTCCGCCGCAACCCTGGCGAGCTCGCTCGGCCTCGGCCTCGAGGCGACCCGCGAAGCCCTCGCCGCGGGCGCGAGCGGCCTCGCCCCGTGCCGCTTCGAGACGGCCGCCCTCGATACCTGGGTAGGCGAGATCCACGGGCTGGACGCAGTGCGCCTGCCGCCGGCGCTCGCGGCCTTCGACTGCCGCAACAACCGGGCGGCGGAGCTCGGTCTCGCGCAGGACGGCTTCGCGGACGCGGTGCACGAAGCGGCCGAGCGCCATGGAGCCGCGCGCATCGGCGTCTTCATGGGCACCAGCACCGCGGGAATCCTGCAGACGGAGCTCGCGTACCGCCGCCGGGATCCGCGCGACGGCTCCCTCCCGGCGGACTTCGACTACCGGCACACGCACAACACCTTCTCGGTCGCCGAGTACGTGCGCGCGCGGCTCGGGCTCGCCGGTCCCTGCGCGGCGCTCTCCACCGCGTGCTCTTCGAGCGCCAAGGCGTTCGCCTCCGCCGCGCGCCTCGTCGAAGCGCGCGTGATCGACGCCGCAGTGGTGGGCGGCGTCGATACGCTCTGCCTCACGACGCTGTACGGATTCGGCTCGCTCGACCTGCTCTCGAAAGCGCCCTGCCGTCCCTACGACGCGGAGCGCGACGGCATCTCGATCGGCGAAGCGGCGGCGCTCTTCCTGCTCGAGCGCGTGCCGGCGAATGCGAGGGACGGCATCGCGCTGCTCGGCACCGGCGAGTCCTCCGATGCGTGGCACATGTCGGCCCCGCACCCGGAAGGCCGCGGCGCCCGCATGGCGATGGAAGCGGCGTTGCGCGCGGCCTCGCTCGCACCCGGAGCGATCGATTACGTGAACCTGCACGGCACCGGCACGCAGAGCAACGACGCTTCCGAGGACCGCGCGATCACCGCGCTCTTCGGAGACCGCGTGCCGTGCAACTCGACCAAGGCGATGACCGGCCACGCGCTCGGGGCGGCGGGCGGGGTGGAGGCGATCGTGGCGTTGCTCGCGATCCGCGACGGGTTCGTTCCGCCCGGCGTCGGCACGCGGCGCATCGATCCGGCGCTCGGCGCCCACTACGAGATCGCGGGCGGCGCGAGGCGGGTCGATCGCGTGATGAGCAACTCGTTCGGCTTCGGCGGCAGCAATTGCAGCCTGGTCTTCGGGCGCGCGGAGTCGCTCGCGTGAAGCTCGGCGCGCGCGTCGAAGGCATCGGCCTCGTCGGTCCGGGCTTCGCGAGCTGGGCCGCCGCGCGCGAGGCGCTCGCGGGCCGCGTTCCCTATGCGCGCACGTCGACCACCGTACCCGCTCCGCAGGCGCTTCCCCCGACCGAGCGGCGGCGCGCGGTCCCCTCGGTGCGGCTCGCGCTCGCGGCGGGACTGGAAGCGGTGGCAAGCGCGAAGCGCGAGGCCGCAGCGCTCGCCGCGGTGTTCGCCTCGTCCAGCGGGGATGGCGAGAACTGCCATGCGATCTGCGAGGTGCTCGCCTCCGACGATCGCCAGATCTCGCCCACGCGCTTCCACAACTCGGTGCACAACGCGCCTGCCGGCTACTGGAGCATCGCGACCGGGGCCACCGCGAGCGTCGACTCGGTCGCGGCCTTCGACGCGAGCTTCGGCGCCGGGCTCCTCGAAGCGCTCGGGCACCTCGCCGCCGATCCCGCGACGCCCGTGGTGCTGGTCGCCTACGATGCGCCGTATCCGGAGCCGCTGCATGCGACGCGGCCCGTGCCGGACGCCTTGGCGGTGGCGATGGTGCTCTCGTCGGCCGCCGATGGCGCGGGCCCCCGCATCGAGGCCGGCCTCGCCCTGGGAAGCGCGCAGCCGATGCACGATGCCGAGCTCGAACGCCTGCGGCGCGACATCCCCGCCGCGCGCGCGCTACCGCTCCTCGAGATCCTCGCTCGCGGCGAGCGCGCAGCCGCGGCGCTCGAATACCTCGACGGCCTGGTCCTGCGCGTGGAGGTGCGGCCGTGAGCGGCGCCATCGTCGATCGCGAATGGCTCGCCTCGCACCTGCCGCACCGCGGCGCCATGAGCCTGCTGGAAGAAATCGTCGCGTGGGACGCGGAGCGCCTGCACGCGCGCACGCGCAGCCATCGCGCACCCGCCAATCCGCTGCGGCGCGACGGCGCGCTGCCGATCGCCTGCGCCATCGAGTACGCCGCGCAAGCGGCCGCCGCGCACGGCGCGCTTCTGGCCGCCGGCGCCGCGCCGCCGGAAGCCGGTTTCCTCGTCGCGGTGCGCGGCGTCGAGTTCCAGGCCTCGCGCCTGGACGACATCGACGACCCGCTCGACATCGAGGTCGAGCGCGCGGGCGAAGGCGCCGGCGGCGTGCTCTATTCCTTCCGCGTGGGCGCGGCGGGACGCGGGCTCGCGCTCGGGCGCGTCACGATCGTGCTCGACGCCACCTTCGCGTTCGCATCGTGAGCCGGCGCGCGCTCGTCACCGGCGGCAGCGGCGCGATCGGCGCCGCGATCTGCCGGCGCCTCTGCGCTTGCGGCCTCGAGGTGATCGTCCACGGCCACAGCAACGTCGACAAGGCGCGCGCGGTCGCCGAGGAGATCGCGGCCGCCGGCGGCACCGCCCAGGCGATCGCGTTCGACGTGACCGAGGGCGCGCAGTGCGAGGCCGCGCTCGAAACGCTCCTCGAGCGCGCGCCGATCGACGTCCTGGTGAACAACGCGGGCCTGCACGACGACGCGCCCTTCCCGGGCATGCGGCGCGAGCAGTGGCAGAACGTGATCGACGTCTCGCTGCACGGCTTCTACAACGTGACGCGACCGCTCGTGATGCCGATGGTGCGCGCGCGCTGGGGACGCATCGTGAGCATCACGTCGGTCACCGCGCAGCTCGGCAACCGCGGCCAGGCGAACTATGCCGCGGCGAAGGGCGCGGTCCACGCGGCGACGAAGACGCTCGCCCTCGAGCTCGCGAGCCGCGGCGTCACCGTGAACGCCGTCGCGCCCGGCCTCATCGCCACGCCGATGACCGCCGAGACGTTCGACAAGCCCACGGTCGAGCGCCTGGTGCCGATGCAGCGCGCGGGCCGCCCCGAGGAGGTGGCCGACCTCGTCGCCTTCCTCGCCTCCGACGCCGCGGGCTACATCACCGGCCAGGTGATCGGCATCAACGGGGGCATGGCGTAGGCAACATCCGCGGTGCTCGAGCGAGTCGTTGTGAAGGCCGGATCTCAACACTCGCGGTATTCGGGCAGGGCATGGTGAAGGCCGGTCCCCCTCGACCCGGGGATCGTGGCCTGTCCACCCTCGGCGCCGCGGGGCGAGCAACCGCCCCGCTGATTCCTTTCGCGTCCGTGGAATCTCGCTCGCCGCCTCGTCCCCTCTCGAGGGGGACCGGCCTTCGCCATGCCGGGTGCGTGTTCGATCGAT
>Ga0134128_10000324_pt1 | contig 66722 bp, 55 predicted proteins | sample KB31754_FD_96462 | JGI IMG/M metagenome (GOLD analysis project Ga0134128, IMG submission 96462) | Terrestrial soil microbial communities with excess Nitrogen fertilizer from Kellogg Biological Station, Michigan, USA - KB3-175-4 | ecosystem: Environmental > Terrestrial > Soil > Unclassified ... | reverse complement strand
CGCTACCGATACCAGGATGCACTACGCCGACTTTCATTTCTATCGGCGGCCCACAGGGCCATGGTTACTCCCTAACGGTCACGGCTCCGTATGTGGTTGATGCTGCTAACGGAGCCGCGACCGTAAGGAAGCGGTAAAAGGTGCATCGAAAGGCGAATGAATCGCGACGAGAACAACAGCCGGATTTTTTCACAGTCCCGTAAGGAAGCGGTAAAAGGTGTATCAAAAAGCGAATGGAGCGCCACGAGAGCGACAGCCGGATTGTTCACAAACCCGTGAGGGAGCGGTAAAAGGTCTATCTAAAGGAGAATGAAGCGTCGGCTTTCCTCACAACCTCACCGAACCGTCTGATGAGCCTTCGCATGATACGAGCTGCGAACCAGTGGACCCGCTTCCACGTGAGCGAATCCCATCTCCAGTCCCGCCGCGCGCAGTTCGTCAAACTCCGCAGGAGGAACATACCGCACAATCGGCAGATGCTTCTGCGACGGCCGCAGGTATTGGCCCAGCGTCAGGACGTCTACGCGATGCGCCCGCAAATCCCGCATCACCGCGAGCACTTCGTCCTTCGTCTCGCCGAGCCCGAGCATCAGTCCGCTTTTCACCGGAGTCGCGGGACAGCAGCCTTTCGCGTATTGCAGCACGTCCAGGCTGCGATCGTATCGCGCGCCCAACCGCACCTGCCTGTACAGCCGCGGCACCGTTTCGGTGTTATGGTTCAGCACTTCCGGCCTCGCGTCCATCACGATATCCACCGCCGCATGGCTGCCTTGGAAATCGGGGATCAGCACCTCGACGCCGCAACCCGGAACCCGCTCGCGAATCGCTTTGATCGTCAGCGCGAATAACTCCGCCCCGCCATCCTCCCGATCGTCGCGATTCACACTCGTGACCACGGCGAACTCCAGCCCCATCGCCGCCACGGCCTCGGCCACCCGCTGCGGCTCGTCATAATCCACGGGCAGCGGTGCGCCCTTCTGCACCGCGCAGAACCCGCACCGCCGCGTGCACACATTGCCCAGAATCATGAACGTCGCCGTCCGGTGGTTCCAGCACTCACCCACATTGGGACACGCCGCGCTCTCGCACACGGTATGCAGGCGCAGTCGCGTCATGATCTCCTTCAGGTCCGCATAATTCTCGCCCGAAGGAGCGGGCGCGCGCAGCCACTTCGGCCGTTCTACCGCGGGGATAATGGAATGGAGCACTCCCTTTATTGTAGCGATGGCGCCGCCACTCCCACCCGGGCGGCCGCATCCACCAGCGATTTCCAATTGCCGTCCGCGATCGGGATGTCGTTCCGCAGCCGCTCCTCTTCCGTGCGCCATTCCGGGTCGCCGGCCACCAGTACTTCGTCGTAGCCCGGCGCCGCCGGCGTGGACTTGATCAGCTCCACCAGCTTCTCCACACGAGCCGTGAACTCTTCCACCGGCATGAATCGCGCGATATCGATCGCCAGAAACATCTGGCTGTTCCGCACCTTCCGCCCGCGCATGCGGATGCCGCCGAGCTCGTTCGCCATCGCCCCGCCGCTCAATACCGAACAGAGAATCTCCACCATCAGTCCCAGCCCGCTCCCTTTGTACCCTCCCAGCGGCATCAGCATGCCTTTGTACGCCTTAGCCGTGTCGGTGGTGGGCACGCCCTCGGAATCGAACGCCCAACCCGGGGGAATCTCCGGCTGATTGTTGATCATCGCCTTAAAAATCCGCCCCGCCGCCACTGTGGTGGTCGCCATATCCAGCAGCCACGGACCCGGCAGCGCCATGCAAATCGGATTCGTGCCGATTCGGCCCTCTTTCCCCTGCCACGGCGGCACAATTGGCGACGCGTTGCACATCACGATCCCGATCTGCCCGGCGTCGCGCATCTTCTGCGCCCACCACGCGGCCGCGCCGAAGTGGTTCGATTCGCGCGCCGAGACCAGCGCCATTCCGTGCTCCCGCGCGATGCGCACGGCGTGGCCGCAGCACGTCTCCGCAACCCACTGCCCCAACCCGCTCTCCCCGTCGAACGTCAGGCAGCATCCCGCCTCCGACACCACACGCCCATCCGCCGCCGCGTCCACTTCCCCGGCCAGAAGCTGATCCACATAAAAAGGCAGCAACTGAATGCCGTGCGAATCGATTCCCCGCAGATTGGAAGCAACCAGCGAGCGGGCGAGTATGTCGGCTTTATGCGCCGGGACCCCGGCCGCCATCGAAATCGAGCGCACGAACTCCGTCAGTTGAGTAGCGGATATGTTAGGCATGAACCCATAGCTTAACCCGCAACGCTCCGCGCGGGCCCCTTCTGAGCCGTTCCGCGGTTAGCCGTATGCCGCGTCACAGACGTTTCCCCAGGCTGCTGAGAAACTTGGAGACAAGGAGGCGAGCGCGCCCCCAATCCGGAGAAGAATTTCAATGGCAAAGAAAGTCGCAGGTCTCGAAGAACTCCTGGTGCAAGAACTCCAGGATTTGTACGACGCGGAAAAGCAGCTCGTCCGCGCACTCCCCAAAATGGTGAAGGCGGCTTCCAACGAGGAGTTGCAGAACGCCTTCCGCGATCATCTGGAAGTAACCAAGGGCCAGGTTCAGCGCCTCGAACAGGTGTTCGAAGGCATGGACCAGAAGGCTCGCAGCAAGCCCTGCAAGGGCATGAAAGGCATCGTCGAAGAGGGCAACGAAACGCTGCAGGAGGACCTCGACGAAGGTCTCATGGACGCTGCCATTATCGGCGCCGGACGCCGTGTCGAGCACTATGAGATGGCCGGCTACGCCAGCGTCATCGCCATGGCCAAACAACTCGGTTTGCGCGATGCCGAGCAGCTCCTCAATGAGACTCTCCGCGAGGAAATGGAAACGGACAAACTGCTGGCCAATCTCGGCAAGCGCCTGCTCAAGGAATCCGGCGCGATGATGCAGTCCGGAGGCGGCGAACCGGCGCGCTCGAAATCCGGCAGCAGCCGCGGCGGCAGCAGCACGAGTAGTAGCAAATCGCAGAAATCGGGTAAATCGGCGAGATCGAGCGGATCTTCGTCGAGTAAATCTTCGTCGAGCAGATCTTCCGGGCACGGCTCGCACCCGCTTATGGATCACGACGAGATTCAGCAGTGGGCCGAAGAGCGCAATGCCGTCCCGTCCTGCGTGCGAGGCACCGGCGATAAGGGCGACACCGGAATGTTGCGCCTCAACTTCCCCGGATACTCCGGCGAAGAATCCCTCGAAGAAATCTCCTGGGACGATTGGTTCGAAAAGTTCGACGAGCGCGGCTTAGCCCTCCTCGTGCAGGAAACCACGGCCGAAGGACAGAAAAGCAACTTCAACAAGCTGGTCAGCCGGGAAACGGCCAAGGGAAAATCGAAAGGCGGCCGCACCAAAGCCGCTCATTAATAAGCGGCACTCACCTGGAGCGCGGCCTCGCGGGGCTTAATTTTCCGTAGGCCGCGCCACGTGATTCACAACCAAAACCGTCTGCGGCGCTTTCCGCGATACCAGCTTGAACCCAAGCTGATCTCGAAGCGCATCCTCCAGCGTAGGCGCCGCGGCATCCGCCTCGTTCACCGGACTCCGTCCCTCCTGCGTAAACTCCACCGAAAAATCGAACTTGCCGCTCAGTCCGGTCTCATCCACCAGTGGCCGCCCCGACGCCGTACCGGCGCTCAGCGCCCGCCCGATGAATTCGATGGTGATGTTCCGGCCGCCGAAACGGAGCCGCCCGCGCACGCTCGGCTGCAACTGTACCAGCCCGCCGCAGAGGAGCGGAAACCGGCCGTCAGGCGTCATCGCGCCCGGAGCGGCGTCCAGAGGACACGGTTCATTATCCGTATGAGCGCGAAGTTGCGGGCCGAGCTTGCCCTCCTTCGCCATCACCATCGCGGCCACCGGGACCTCCCGCGTCTCCTCATGCATCGCAAGCTGAAATCGCTCCGCCAGTAGCGCCCGCAGCATCATCCGGTACTCGTCCTTGGTCGGGTTTCCCGCGGCCTTCGCCAGAATGTCGTAGGGATCCGTCGCCGTCCAACCCGGCAGTTGCGCCCGCAATGCCTGCACCTGGTTCCCGCTAAGCTTGTATGCGAAAACGATGTACGCCTCCAGCGGAAAACCGGTCGCTGAGAAGCTTCCGCCTGTCGCTGCAAACGCATCTCCCGGACCCAGCGGTATGTTCGTATTTGACCGGCTATTGGCGACGCTCGCCTTCACGGAAGCCACTTCGAATGCCGGCCGGGAAGCCGTTTGCGGCCAAGCCAGCGCCGCCCCGCACAACCAGACCGCTACCCTACTCATAATGCCTCCGAGTTGCTGCTGCTTTTTTAGCTACCTGCTGGAAATCTAGCACTAGCCCCCTAATTCCGTCAAGCCGCTTCACCGCGGCAGCACTACAATAAGTGCGTTATGTGGAAAACCGCATACGCCGCTCTTCTGCTATCCTTCTGCGCCGCGCCCGCCGCAACCCTTCAGGACCGTCTGATCGATGTCGGCGGCCACAAAGTCCACATCCGCATCGCGCAGCCCTCCGCCCCAAAAGGTCCCCCCATCGTATTCGAGAGCGGCCTCGGTGACACGGCAGCAGTGTGGAACAGCGTGATCGCCCTTCTGCCTCCCACCAACACCATCGTTGCTTACGACCGCCCCGCGCTCGGCAAATCCGACCCCGACGGCCAACCACCCAGGGCCGAGCACATTGCGAGGGTGTTGCATGCCACGCTCGCCATCGCAGGCCTCAATCCGCCTTATCTGCTCGTCGGACATTCCTGGGGCGGACCGCGCGTTCGCATGTTCGCCGCGCTCTATCCCGCCGAAACCGCCGGTCTCGTCCTTGTCGATCCCACCGACTTCACGCTCACACCGGAGCGTGAAATGAAGGAGATCTTCGGACCCATCGGACTCACCCCCGCCGACCGCGAAGCCTTCTTCACCGAACTTGCGGCCTCCGGCGCCGGTGCTCCGAAAGCGGTTCAGGACGAAATCGCCGTCGCGCACGCCGCTACCGAACACGGCTATCCCGATTTTCGCGATCGCCCGATGCCGGATGTCCCGGTCGTGATCCTCATCGCGCAACGCAACACCGCCGGCTTTTCCCCGGAACACATCCCCTTTGACGTGCAGAAGCTATGGCGGCAGAACGTGCAGGCCCGCGTCGCTTCCTTCACCGCGTGGGCCGCCACTCTCTCCGAAGTCACCGTGATCCTCACTCCCAACAGCGCGCACTACATCCAGCTCTCCGAGCCCGATCTGGTCCGCACCGCCATCGAGCGCGTCGCGACGCCCGATCCCCTCAAGCGGCTGGAACGCGCCTTCAGCGCCGGCGGCAAGACCCGCCTGAGCGCCGAATTCGCCGCAATCAGGCAAGCGTATCCCGCGGCCCGCTGGTCGCCCGACGCCCTAAAGGAATACGGCCGCGAACTCGTGGAAGCCGGCAAAACGGAAGCCGGCCAAGCCATCCTCGATCTCAAAATGCCAGCCAGGTAGCGACCGGCCGACTTCAAAACGCGCTCGAATCGCCGACACCCTTTACCGCTCGCTGACGGAACTGTAAAAAAATGGAGTTGCTCTTACGCCGACTTCAAAACGCACTCGAATCGCCGGCACCTTTTACCGCTCGCTGACGGGCTTGCGAAAAAATATCGAATTGCTTTTTTGCCGCATTCAAACGCGCTCGCATTTCCGGCACCTTTTACCGCTCCCTCACGGTCACGGCTCCGTATGTAGTTGATGCTGCTAACGGAGCCGCGACCGTGAGGGAGCGGTAAGGTGTATCGAAACGCGAATGAAGCGCGACGAGAAAGCGGTAACAAATGCGAGCCTCAACGCCAAATAACTTACCCCTCACCGCCGAACTTGCGCTACCCCGCCGCCGGACGACGGCTGCCACGCGGGAGTGCCCTCCTCCCACTGGTTGTCCGTCACCTGCTCCACATGCGTCCCGTCTTTCCGCATCACAAACAACTCCCCATACGGCTGCGGAGCATCGGTGTACACCACCTCATCCTTGAATCCCATCCGCGAGCTCGCGAATGCGATGTACTCCCCGTCCGGCGACCATGCCATGTGAGCGTCATTCCCGTGCGTGAACGTCAACCGTTTCGTGGACGAGCCGTCGGGCTTGATCGTGTAGATCTCGTACGCTTCGTCCACCAGCCGCGAGAACATGATCGAATCGCCGCGCGGCGACCACAGCGGAAAGTTGTCGTACCCGGCAGTCAGCGTCGTGATCGCTTTCGTCTCCAGATTCATAATGCGCAGCCCGTAGCCGTCTTTCTCGAAAGCCCGGAACACGAACCGCTTCCCGTCTGGCGAAAATGACGGGAATGCATTGTTCTCCCCGCCCGCCATCAGCTCCTCGAATTCACTTCCATCCCGCCGGATCATGGCGATTCGCGCTCCGGTCTCGACGCGGTCCGCGGACTTGAGAAACAGCTTATGAAACCCGTCGAAAAACGCGCCGAACTCGCCGATACTGAAGATGATTCTCTCGCCGTCCGGGGACCACTGCGGCGCCAGCACATTTCGCTTCTGATCCTCAAAAACAACTTTGGAAACGCCTGTTGCCGCGTTCGTGACTACGATTCCAGAGCCGAGAATGCCTTGCGCCGGGCGGCTGCTCGCGACAAATTCATCCCCGGTCGGGCGAAACGCCGGTAGAATGGTGCCCGTCAGGCTCAACTCGTACCTCGGATTGCTGCTGAATGCCTTGCGGATCGGAGCCGGCGGACCATTCACTCGCTTGTGAAACACCACGTACTTCCCGTCGGGCGACCACGACGCCGTTCGGATGTCGCCCCGTGGACCGCGCTTGCCGCTCGTGTAATAAATGCCGGCGCCGGGCTCCGCGGCATCTTTGCGGACATAGCCCACTTCATTTCCCAGCGGCGAAGGATCGATTTTTACTCCGGGTCCCGCCGCGACATCGGTGGAAACGCCAGTCGTGGCGTCGATCGATACCAGCCGCGTATCATTGCCCGGTTCCGGACTCGGCCTGCGATTCGCTAGTGTCTGTTCGGCGGTCATGCAATACACCAAAACGTGACGGCTGTCGCTCATCCATTTCGGACTCCCGCAGAACCCGCCGCTTTTCGAAATCTTCTTCAATCCGGAGCCGTTCGGATGGATAACATAAATGTCGGCCAACTGAAGGCGCTCCCAGCGCCCGTGGCTGAACGGAAACCCGTTGCCTCGCACCGAGGAGAATGCGATCCATTTTCCATCCGGCGACCACGACGGCCGGAAGTCGCCGCCGCTGCCGGACGTCAGAGGTTTCGCGTGATGCGTCGCCAGGTCCATCGTCCACAAAACGGCGTGTCCGCCATTTCGAGTGGTCACGAAGACAAGCTGCTTCGCATCGGGAGAAAAAGCCGCCTGATCGTCGTATGCCGGATCCTTCGTCAACCGTTCGATCGCGCTGCCATCCGGTTTCGCGCGATACAGGTCAGCCGATCCATCGCGCTCCGACGTGAAAACGATGGATGACCCATCGGGAGCCCACGCCGGGTCGTAATCCGAGGAGTTCGACGAGAACAAAGGATGCTCGCCACTGCCATCCGCAGCGGCCACAAACACAGCGGTTTGGCCGGCAGCGCCGAACACACGCACGGCGGCGATCTTCCGTGTCTCTTGCCCGTAAGCGGCAATCGCCAGGAGCAAAGCGGACGCCGCAATGAGAGAACGCATAGGGCTATATTCTAGTCCACCGTCCGAGCCTTAGGGCAAACCTTTGTTTTCTCCCTGATTTCTGCGCCTCAGTAATGAATCGACACTGCCCCAAGCTTCCCCCAACCCACCCAACCCTGCGAAAATGACACCATGCTGAAACCGCTGACGCTCCTCGCGCTTCTCTTCTTCTGCACCACCTCACTCCCCGCTCAGACCCCCCACGAAGGCGATTTCGTCATCTCCGGCTTTCACTTCACCGACGGCGAGACGCTCCCCAGGTTGAACCTCCATTACATGACCTTCGGACAGCCCACGCGTGACGCTCAGGGCCACGTCAATAATGCGGTCCTGATCATGCACGGCACCGGCGGCAGCAGCAAACAGTTTCTCCAACCGCAATTCCGCGATGCGCTCCTCCAACCCGGCCAGCTCCTCGACCCCGCGAAGTACTTCCTGATCCTTCCCGACGATATCGGCCACGGAGGTTCAACCAAACCCAGCGACGGCCTCCGCGCCAAGTTTCCGCACTACGGCTACAGCGACATGGTGACGGCCGAACACCGTCTCGTCGCCGAGGGTCTGCACGTCGACCGCTTGCGCCTCGTGATGGGGACCTCCATGGGCTGTATGCACTCCTGGATGTGGGGAGAGCGCTACCCCGAAATGATGGACGCGCTCATGCCGCTCGCCTGTCTGCCCGTGCCGATTGCCGGCCGCAATCGACTCTGGCGCGACATGCTTATGAATTCCATTCGCAACGATCCCTCCTGGAATAACGGCGACTACAAAGAGCAACCGTACGGACTCACCGAAGCCATTTATTTTTCGCTCATCGCCGGCAGTGTGCCCATCGTTATGCAAAAGGACCTTCCCACCGCCCAGCTCGTCGACGAGTACCTCGCCAAACAGGTCGAACAGCGCAGAAAGACCACCGATGCCAACGATCTTCTCTACGCCACCGCCTCCTCCATCGATTACGATCCCTCGAAGGACCTCGAAAAAATCCAGGCACCCGTCATGTTCATCAACTCCGCCGACGATTTCATCAATCCGCCGGAATTGCACATCGCCGAGCGCGAGATCCAGCGAGTGAAGCGCGGCAAATTCATCCTCATTCCTGCCAGCGACCAAACTCACGGCCACAGCACCCATACATGGGGCAATATCTGGAAGCAGTACCTCCAGGAACTCCTGAACGAAAGCCGGTAGCGGCGAATGCGCCTGCTAGAATAGTCAATGGGAGGGGGGGCCCCAAAAAAACGGTGCAACGCGAACCGTTTTTCGAGAGTGCTTTCCTTTATAATCAATCACTTGCACGTTTTGGACCGTGCAACGCGCACCGTTTTCGCTCGCCGGGAACTTTCCTGGACCAACGGTGTCCATACCTTTGCAAGGGAAAGGTATTCCTGATAGCGTAAATATCAGGTGAAATGTGAGGCTGCCGGTGGCCACTTCAATCCTGGACCTCAGTGCCGAGCGCATGGCGGAAACTTCCGCCGATACCGAGGACCTGCGCCTTGTCGAAGGGCTTCGCGCCGGCGCCGATTCCAGCTATGAGGAATTGCTGGCACGCTTCCAGCAGCCGGTCTATACCTTGGCCCTCCGGCTTCTCAACGATCCGAGCGAAGCTGCCGACGTCGTGCAGGAAGTCTTCTTAAAGGTCTTCCGCAACATCGGCCACTTCCGCGGCCAAAGCACCCTGAAGACCTGGGTCTATCGCATCACCGTGAATGAGGCGCACAATGCGCGGCGGTGGTTCTTCCGCCATCGCGGCCGGGAAGTTGAGTTGGATCACGAACCGGACGAATCGCGCAACTGGAAGGAGAGTTTGCCCGATAAAAGCCGCTCACCGTACGATCTCGCTGTGGATCGTGAGCGGCATGCCATGATCGAAACTGCCCTCGCCAGGATCAATCCGATCTTCCGTGAAGCGGTGGTTTTGAGGGACGTCGCGGACCTGAGTTATGAGGAGATTGCAGACGTCCTCAGTATTTCTTTGGGAACTGTAAAGTCCCGAATCCTGCGCGGCCGGGAAGCCCTGCGGGATGAGCTCGCAGGCAGCCTCAAAAAGAGGCCGGCTTTGCGATTGGTGCCAAAAACGGCCCGAGTGAATTTATGAGCTGCGAGAATGAGCAACAATTGATCTCTTCACTCCTTGACCGGAGAATCGCCGGTCCTGAGCGGGAGAACGCGCTGGCGCACATTGCTTCGTGCCAGACGTGTGAGACCGCCTATGAGTCGATGCAGAAAATGAGGCTCTCCCTCGGGAAACTAAATGCTGCGCCGGTCCCCGCGGAACTGCGCGCCAGCCTTCGCGATCTGGCGGCGAGCGAGCGTCTCCGCATGATCTCACGCGCCACCCAGAAAACTCGCACTTCCCGCTGGTCAGACACCGTTCATCTCTGGTTCGAAAATCTCATGCGTCCGATGGCGCTGCCTTTCGCCGGCGGCGTTCTCTCGGCTCTGTTCCTCTTCGCGGCGTGGGTGCCGTCGATGGCAGCTCCGCGCATCAGCGGCGATGTTCCCACGCCGATCATGACGGCCCCCAGCTTGGACCGCTTCCAATTCACTCCCACCGACAAAGGCGGTAACGCCGTAGTCACTCTTCTCATCGATCCGCGCGGCAAAGTGATGGATTGCCAGGTCACCGGCGGCGAGTTGTCCCCTGAGCTGATTAACATGATCCTGTTCTATCAGTACACGCCCGCCAAGGTTCTGGGCCACGATACCTGGGGCACGCTCGTTTTCCGGATGAACGAAATCAACGTGAAGGGCTAACGCCCCGCGTGGCTCGTCAAAAGCTCGGCCAGCACTTTCTCGCCAACACAGGCATTCTGGAACGCATCGCCGCCGCCGCTTGTCCCGCGCGCGAACCCCTCGTCATCGAAATTGGACCTGGCCGTGGAGCGCTCACCGAACATCTGCTGCAGCGCGCCGATCGCGTGGTCGCCATCGAGCTCGATCGCGAGCTCGCTGACGGACTCCGCCTCCGATTTCCCACCCTCGAAGTCATCCACGGCGATGTGCTCGAACAGGACCTCACTCCGTGGAGCGGAGCGCCCATCGCCGGCAATCTGCCCTACTACATCGCTTCGCCGATTATCGAAAAAACGTTGCGCGCCCGCGCCTCTCGCGCCGTCTTCCTTATCCAAAAGGAAGTCGCCGAGCGCCTCACCGCGAAGCCAGGCACGCGAGACTACGGCTACCTCACCGTGCTGACCGCGGCATTCGCACACGCGCGCCTGCTCTTCACGGTAAAGCCTGGCTCGTTCCGCCCGCCGCCGAAAGTGGATAGCGCGGTCGTGCTCCTGGAACCGCACGAACCCGTTGTGCCGGACGTCGATGCCTTCCTCGCCTTCGCCGGACACTGCTTCCGCCAAAAAAGAAAGACTCTCCGAAACAACCTGTTAGTGTCGTACCCGGGTATTGAAGACCATCCGGAAGCAAGCCAGCGAGCGGAACAACTCAGCATGGAACAACTGGTCAGCCTCTATTGCCGGCTGTCGTGACCTACGCCTTCACGTGTTCGGGATGGCGGTCGCAATATTGCTCGCGAGCTCTCCGGACCGCCTCGCGAGCTTCGCGCGGACCCTTCCACCCTCTCATTTCAGTGTGCTTGCCTTCGAGCTCTTTGTAAATCGAAAAGAAGTGCTCGATCTCCCGCAGCTTATGCGGAAACACCTGGTCGATCGTGTGGATCTGGTCGTAGCGCGGGTCGCGATTCGGCACCGCCAGAATCTTTTGGTCCGGCTCGTTCTGGTCGAGCATCTCCAGCATGCCGACCGGACGCACCGAAATCAGAACGCCCGGATAGCTCGCGGCTTCCACAATCGCGAGCACGTCGAGCGGATCGCCGTCATCGGCCAGCGTGCCGGGCACAAAACCGTAATCGCCGGGGTAATGCAGCGGCGAATACAAAGCCCGATCCAGCCGGAACACGCCCAACTCGCCATCGTATTCGTATTTGTTGCTGGAATTCTTCGGGATCTCTACGATCATCCGAATGATCTCGGGCATATCCGGGCCCGGCTCAAGGTCGTACAGTTTGGTCACGTACCTATCGTATCAGCGCGTGCGCCGCGAGCACGATCGCGAGCCCCGCGAACGCTGTGATCACCTTCATCGCGCTCCAACTCTTCAGCGTCTGCGGCACTGTCATGCCGAAGTACTGATTCACCAGCCAGAAACCGGAATCGTTCACGTGGCTCCATCCGGAACCGCCGAGGCACAACGCCAGCACGATAATGTCGGGGCTGTATCCCGGAATCCCCTTCACAATCGGCGCCACGATTCCCGCGGCGGTGATGATTGCCACCGTAGCCGAGCCCTGCGCAATCCGCATCGCCGTGGCAATCGCGAAGGCCACCAGCAGCGGTGAGATGGCCGAGGTGATCAGCAGTCTGCCCGCATAAGCTCCCACGCCCGAATCCACAATGATCTGCTTGAACGCGCCGCCGCCGCCCATGATGCACAGCAGCGCGCCCATCGGCGCCAGCGATTCGGCCGCCATCTTCGCCGCCTTCTCGCGCGAGATGCCGCGCCGGATTCCGAAAAAGTAGATCGCCACCAGCGCCGTGATCGCCAGGGCCGTGAACGGATGCCCGAAGAACACCGCGGCTTTCTGAAACGGAACATGCCATAACTGCGCCAGAGTTGCGCCGAAGATCAGCACTACGGGCATCACCAGCAGCGCCACGATCATCGGAAGAGGCGGCGCATCTTGCGGCTTTTCCTGCGCTGCCATGGATGCCAGCGCGATCTCCGGAGTCGGTATGTACATGCGTCGCGCGATCCAACGGCCGTACACCACGCCGCCCAAAATGCCGGTTGGAATGGAAACGGCAAGGCCCCATAGAATCGTGTGGCCCAGGTCCGCGCCTAACAACTGCGAAGCCGCGGCGGGCGCCGGATGCGGCGGCACCAGCGAATGGATGATCGTCAACGCGCTCAGCATCGGCAGCGCATAAAACAGCATGCTGCGCTTGGTCTCGCGCGAGAGGCTCCACGCGAGCGGAGCCATAATCACGACGCCGACTTCAAAGAATAGCGGAATGCCCACCAAAAAGGCTGCGATCAACAAAGCCCACGCCGCCCGATCTTTGCCGAATTTGCCGAGCAGCCAGTCCGCCAGCGCGCGGCCGCCGCCGGAATGTTCGAGAAATCGGCCGATCATCGCGCCGAGTCCCACCACCACCGCAATGAAACCGAGGGCATCGCCGAACCCGGACTGAATCGATTTCAACGTTTTCTCGGGTGTCATCCCCGACGCCAGGCCAAGCGCCATGCTCGAAATCAGCAGAGCCAAAAACGCGTGCAGCTTCACCCAGAGAATCAGAACCAGCAGCAGTACGATCGAAACCGCGGTAATCGCGACGAGATACGGCCCATTCGCTGGCATGTCCCCGCAATTTTATCGCAGTAGGTGCCGACAGGAATCCTTCCTGCCGGGTCGCGCGCAGCGCGACTGCTCACACACGAACGGCCCGCCATCAAATCTTATGCACGCGCCGAACTCTCGCCCGCGCCACGCGCCGATGCTTCTGCGGCCAAAATTCCCGCGTCACGTTCACGCCCACATCCGCACCGATACCGATCCCGCCGCTCGCAAGCCCCGCGCCCAGTCCCGCCGCGCTCGCCGGCTGCCACGCGCGCGAAATAATGCCCGCGCCCATGTTCCCGGAGATGCGTCCCAGCGCAACCGTCTTCTTCCCCGGCCGGTTGCTCTTCGGCACAATGAACGTGCTCTTGACCGCGTACTTCAAACGAGGCCACTTGCCTTGCAGGTGGGAACGCCGGTAGTGGAGGTCTTCATGATGGGCGGCGGCCACTCCGAACTGAATGGTCTCCTTCACGGCGTGCTGCGCAAACGCCGAACCCGCTCGTTTTGCGAATCCGACGGGTCCGCGTCCCCACTCATGAGGAGAGTTTCTGACCTGGCCCCAAGCCGCGCGCCCGGCACTGGTGGTGATCGCACCTTTTCCGATCACCGAGCGCCGGTATTCGCGGTTTACAGCCGCTCCCGCGCTCGCCACCATCAGAATCGCCGCAACTGCAACGCCGGCTCTCACACCGTGATAGGAGCAAGCCGCGTGCCAGTTTACTGTAGGTTCTCGAACACTCCGGCCGCGCCCTGGCCGCCGCCGACGCACATGGTCACCAGCCCATAACGCGCCTGCCGCCGGGCCATTTCGCGCAGAATCGTCGCCGTCAGTTTCGCCCCGGTGCATCCGAGCGGATGGCCGAGCGCGATCGCGCCGCCGTTCGGATTCACTCTCCTGTAATTCAATCCCGCCTGGCGAATCACCGCGATCGCCTGCACCGCGAACGCCTCGTTGAGTTCGATAATCTCCACGTCTTCCAGGGCTACTCCGGCCATCTGAAGCGCCTTCGGAATCGCCTTCACCGGACCGATCCCCATGATCTCCGGCGGAACCCCCGCGACGGCGTAAGAGAGCAGCCGCGCCTTAGGCTTGAGGCCGAGTTCGCGCGCCTTGCTTTCGCTGACGATGAGCGCCGCCGCCGCGCCGTCGCTGGTCTGCGAAGAGTTGCCCGCCGTCACCGTGCCGTTTGCGTGGAACACCGGCTTCAGCCGGGCGAGCGCTTCCAGGCTCGAATCCGCACGCGGTCCTTCATCCTGTCTAAAGACGATGCGGTCGCGGCGGCCCGGTTCCACCGTCTCCACTTCGATCGGCACAATCTCGTCGTCAAAGCGCCCGTGCTGCTGGGCGGCGACGGCCTTTTCATGGCTGAGCAGCGCATACGCATCGGCGTCGTCGCGGCTGATCTGGTACATCTTCTGGAGCCGCTCGGCCGTGAGCCCCATACTCATATAGACCTCAGGCCGATGATCCACGAACCACGGATTCGGGGCGGGCTTGCGGCCGCCGAAGGGAGTCATGCTCATGGATTCGCTGCCGCCAGCGATCAGAATCTCGGCTCCGCCGGAGCGTATGCGATCGCATGCCATCGCGATCGCCTGCAGGCCCGAGCTGCAGAAACGATTGATGGTCATGCCCGTGACCGTATCCGGCAGACCGGCGCGGAGCGCCGCCTGTCGCGCCATGTTGTTCCCCGCTTCGCCTTCGGGCATGGCGCAGCCCAGCGTGATGTCTTCCACGCCGTCCTTCGCTTGCGGGTAGCGGCGAAGCAGTTCACGGATGACCGCGGCGGCCAGGTCGTCCGGCCGCGTATTGCGAAGCGTGCCGCGCGGAGCTTTGCCCACGGGCGTGCGAAGACAGTCGATGATTACGGCTTCTGGCATGGTGGTCTCGATTCAGTTGCGAAGCGGCTTGCCGGTCTTCAGCATGTGCTGGATGCGTTCCTGCGTCTTGGGCTGGCCGCAGAGGCTCAGGAACGCTTCGCGCTCAAGGTCCAGGAGGTATTGTTCGCCGACGCGCTGCTCGCCCGTAAGGCGCCCGCCGCTCAGGATGTAGGCGAGCTTCTCCCCGATGACCATGTCGTAGTCGGTGATGTACCCGCCTTCGTGCGCGAGAATCATTCCCATTTTGAGAGTGGCATATCCGGCATCGCCTTCCACCGCGATATCGGTGCGCGGCGCACCGGCGGCGTGAGTAGGCGCCAGCGCGAGCACAGCTTTCTTCGCATCGTCGATGAGCCGCTCGGGATTCATCGTCACCCTGTCGGACGTCCGCAGGAACCCGAGCTCTCTGGCATTGGCTCCGCTGGCCGAAGTCTTGGCGTAACCGATGGTCTCAAACGCCTTGCGCGCGCCTGTTCGCAGCAGCATCTCCTTGCATCCCCCAGCCGCGGGCACCAGCCCGACTCCGGCTTCCACGAGTCCCAGGTACGTTTCCGCCGACGCCTGAATGCGCGCGCCGTGCAGCACGGTTTCACAGCCGCCGCCGAGCGTCATGCCGAACGGCGCGGTCACTACCGGAAACGGCGCGTATTTCAAAGACATGTGCACATTCTGGAAACGGCGGACGGCGCGGTCCATTTCGTCCCACTCGCCCTCCTGCGCGGCCAGCAGCACCATCATGAGATTCGCGCCCGCGCTGAAATGCTCGCCTTGATTGCCGATCACCAGCCCCAGGTGCGCGCGCGGCGTAATCTGAATGGCCGATTCCATCATCTGCACAGCGTCCTCGGCGAGCGTGTTCATCTTGCTGTGGAACTCCAGGCAGAGCACGCCGTCGCCCAGATCGACAAGCGACGCTCCGGCGTTCTTCGAAACCACGCCGCGCGCGCGCTTGATATCCGAGAGCACAAGCACGCCGGGCCGAGGCTCAAGGTCGCGATACGTGTTCGAACCGAAATCGAAGTAGCGCTGCGCCGGCACCCCGCCGTGGTCCGCAACTTCGTAAAAGCTCTTTGCGCCGCCCGCGATCATGCGCTCGACGGCAGGCGCCACTTCGCAGCCATCCGCTTTCATACGCGCAGCGGTCTGTTCGAACCCGAGCGCATCCCACGTCTCGAATGGACCCAGCGAAAACGCGAAGCCCCAGCGCATGGCGCGATCGATCTCCACGATGCGGTCGGAAATCTCGGGCACCATCAGGGCAGAGTAATTCAGGAAATCGCGAAACAGCGGCCAGAGGAAACGGCCGACGCGATCCTCGCCCGAAACGAGCGTGCGCAGCCGCTGCGGCAAATCCTCGACGCCCTTCACTGCATCGGCGGATGGGAACTTCACCTTCGCCGCGGGATGATATTCCAGCGTCTTGCGATCGATGGCCCAGATTTCCTTCTCCGCGCCCTTGCCGACGCGCTTATAGAAGCCCTGCCCGCGCTTTTCCCCGAGCCAGCCATTCTGAATCATGCGCTCCATGAAGTCCGGCACCGTGTAGCGGGACCGCGCGGGGTCGTGCGGCGCCAGGTCGTGAAGATTGCGCAGCACGTGCGCCCATACGTCCAGCCCTATGATGTCCACCAGGCGGAAACTGGCGCTCCGCGGAAGGCCGATCAGCGGGCCCGTCATCCCGTCCACCTCTTCCACCGTATAGTCGCCTTCCACTGTCAGTTTGTGGACCGTCGCGCCGAAGAAGCAGCCGATGCGGTTGGCGATGAAGTTCGGCGTGTCCTTGCAGGGCACGACGCCCTTGCCGAGATGGAGATCGCAGAATCGCGCCGCCCACGCGAGTGCCTCGGGCGCGGTCTCCGGACCCGGCACAAGTTCCACGAGGTGCAGGTAGCGCGGCGGATTGAAGAAGTGCGTGCCGAGAAAGTTGCGGCGGAACTCGGGAGCGAAGCCCGCGCAAATGTCGTGCAGAGGAATGCCGCTCGTGTTCGTGGAGATCAGCCCGCCCGCGGGCGCCACGTCGGCGACTTTCGTCAGGAGCGTCCGTTTGATCGCGAGATTCTCGGCGACAGCCTCCACCACCCAATCGCATTCGGCGATGCGGCCGATGTGGTCGTCAAAGTTACCCGGCCGTATGAGCGCGCGGGCAGCATCGGTGTAGAACGCGACCGGCTTTTGCGTGGCGGCGGTCTGAATACCGGCGAGCGCGGCGGCATTGCGGTCCGGCGCGTCGGGCAGGGTGATATCGAGGAGTTCGACGGGAAAGCCCGCATTGGCGAAGTGAGCGGCGATGCGGGATCCCATGGTGCCGGCTCCGAGGACGGCAACCTTGCGAAGTGGCTTCATCAGCTACATGGTGGCACAGCTGAGAGGTCAGTACCGACCGGTCTCCAGAACAACTAGAATGCGACCGGTCGGGAGGTCGTTACTTCACCACCAGCGAGGCGGGTGGGGCGGAGACTCCTCCGATGGTCGCGACTACGGGCCATGTTCCGGCCGCTAAAGACGGCGGCACCTGGATCGCAACCTGATATAGCCCCGCGAAGCCGGGAGCTAGCGCCGCTCCGTACACGGTCGCGGGGATTCCGTTGATGGTCACCGTCGGCATCGTCTGCGTCGAGTACGTCTGCGTGCCCGGAACCTGAACGCCCGTGGGCGCGGCAGGCGAAGTGGGGCCGAAGCCCGTGCCCCACAAGATCAGGATGTCGCCGGGATGCGCAGGCGTAGTATCGACACCGGGGAAACTGCCGGCCGCCGCGGCGAAACTGAAGTCCTGCCGCGTCGCGACCACCTGGCTATTCGGCCACGATGCGAAGAATGCGGGTCCGAACTGCGCGGCCGTCGCCGTGTAGCTGGAACTCGTGCCCGATGGCGTAGTCACCGTCACCTGGGTCGAACCCGAAGGAACGTCGGGAACAATGAAGTTGATCTGCCCCGCGCTCACGAAATAGATGTAAGCCGGCTTGCCGCCGACCGAGACCGAAACACCGTCAAGCGACGTGGGCAGCTTCCCATTGACGATCGCATTGGCCCAGGTGTCCGTCACCGGCGACAGATTAGAGCCGAGAAGCGTGCCCCACGAATTGGGAACGATGCCCGGCTGGAAGCTTGCGCCGTTGACGATGCCATTGCTGGAGACGGCCGGCGCCGCGCCGGTGCTGCCGCCATTGCTCACCTTGCGGACGCGGTTATTCGTTGTGTCCGCGATGAACAGATTGCCGCCGGAATCGAGCGCGACATCGGTGGGATTGTTGAGGCCCGCGTTGGTGGCCGGGCCGTTGTCGCCCGAAAAACCGGCGACGCCGTTTCCCGCCACGGTGCTGATGATGCCGTCCGGAGTCACTTTGCGAATGCGCTGGTTGCCTGTGTCCGCTATGTATAGGTTGCCGGAGGAATCGACCGCCAACCCCGCGTGCGCGCTGGAGAGGTTCAAGGCCGCGCTGGTCGCCGCTCCGCCGTCACCCGAAAAACCTTTCGTGCTGTTGCCCGCGACCGTGCTGATCGCCCCGGCGGCTGTGATCTTGCGAATCCGATTGAGTCCGATCTCCGCGACGTAGACATTGCCTCCGGAATCGACCGCGAGACCGCCGGGAAGAATCAGAGAACTCGCGATCGTGGAAATGGTTCCGGCCGCGTTGACCTTCCGCACGCGGCCGTTGCCGCTGTCCGCGATGTAGAGATTGCCGTTGTTGTCGACCGCAACCGCGATCGGGCTGAACAAAGCGGCGTTGGTCGCCGGACCGCCATCGCCCGAGAAGCCCGGAGTTGCCGAACCGGCGACGGTGTTGATCGTGCCGCCCGCATCCACCTTGCGGACGCGATTGTTGCTGCTATCGGCGATGTAGACGTTGCCCGACGAATCGGCGGCGACGCCCGAGGGACTGAAAAGCGCCGCTTTCGTGCCGGGTCCGCCGTCTCCGCTAAAGGTGGTGGCTCCATTGCCGGCGAGTGTAGTGACGGTGCCCGACGCGCTGACCTTCAGCACGCGACTGCTGACAATGTCGGCGACGTAGAGATTGCCCGAGCTATCGAGTGCAATTGCGTTCGCGGCGAGCGCAGTGCCGGTTGCCGCGCCGCCATCGCCGGAGTATGGCACATTGCCGTTGCCCGCGACCGTCGTGATGATCGCTTGAGACGCGGGAGCGTTGACGGTAAGCTGCACAGGCACGGTCTGCGCGGGATTGCCCGCTCCACTCGGCTGAATGGAGATGGTGCCGGTGTAAGAACCCGGGTCGAGTCCCGCGGGATTCACCGAAATCGTGAGAGTGGCGTTCACGTTGCCGCTTGCGGGGCTGACGGACAGCCAGCCGCCGCCGCGCGTGGTCGTGGCGGTCGCGGTGAACGTGAGTGTTGCGCCCGGGCTTGTGATCACCACCGTTTGCGAAGGCGGCGCGGCAGCGCCCGCATTCACGGAAAAAGAAAGAGCCGTGGGAGTGACTGAAACCGGCGACCCAGCGGCTCCGGAGGAAACTTTGCGCACGCGGAAATTGTTATCGTCTCCGATGAAAATGTTGCCGAGGCCGTCGACCGCGACACTGCGCGGGCCGCCGAGGTAGGCGCTGGTCGCCGGTCCGCCATCGCCCAGCGTCGTGTCCGTGTGGAGCCCGCCGCCCGCGACCGTGGTGATGATGCCGGAGGTGTTTACTTTGCGAATGCGGCCGCCGCCGGTATCCGCGATGTATAGGTTGCCGTCCTTGTCGACGGCGACGAAAACGGGTGTCATTCCCGCGCTGGTGGCCGGTCCGCCGTCGCCGAACGAGAGCGGACTGCCGCTGCCCGCTACGCGCGTGATGATGCCTTGCGTATCCACCTTGCGGACGTACGCTCCGTTGTCGGCGAAGTAGACGTTCCCCGCTGCATCGGCAGCGATACCTTGCGGCAGGAAGAGCGCGGCGTCGATTGCGGGTCCGCCATCGCCCGAATTGCCGGACGTGCCGTTGCCCGCGAAATTGGTCACGTTGCCCGCGGGGTCCACCTTGACGATGCGGTTCGTCAACAGAGTGGGCATATACAGGTTACCTGCGCCATCCACGGCAGCATTAGAAGCCACCACTTGTGCAAGCGTGCTGATGATTCCCGATGTGTTGATTTTGCGTAGCGCGTTGCCGGCCAGATAAATGTTGCCGGCGCTATCGACGGCCACGCCGGTGGCGAAAATCTGCGCACTGGCCGCGGGTCCGCCATCGCCGCCGTTTCCGCCGCCCGCAACCAGCGTGACCACGCCCGCGGGATTCACCTTGTACAGGCGATTGATTCCGCCGCCGCCATCCAGAACATAAACGTTGCCGCTGGAATCGGCTGCGACGCTCAGCGGGCTGCCGGTGATTTTGAGGCTGGTGCCCTGCGCGCCGTTGGCCGCGGTTCCGGTCAGACTTCCTCCGCCCGCGACTGTGGTGATGATGCCCGCCTGCGCGTGAACCGTCTGTTGCGCGGCGAGAAGAACGAAACTTGCGAGAATGCTGCGTATCATTGCATGTCTCCTGATGTCTACTGAACCGTCACGCCTCTGGAATAGCCTTGCACCGCGGTGAAGACCGCGAATGCCGCCTGCCCGCCTGAGGTAAGTGGAGCCGTGAAGGGTGAGTTCGCCTGCGTATCCACCGTCAGAAATCCAAATGCAGTGGTGGATTGAGCGGGCACGGCGAGAAGATGAGACAGCAGCGCCGTGGGAAGAGTGTATGAGCCTGGCGCCGCCGGTACCGTGCAACTGAAGCTGACGTTGTGAATAATGTTGTTGTTGGAGGCATCCTTGCCGGTGTAGGCATAAGTGCTGCCGAGTATCGATACCGAATCGAAGCCGCTGCCGCTCCAGTTGATGGTGAGCGGCGAGTTGCGATCGATGCTGTTGAGCGCGTCCCAGTTCGTTACCGTGAAGCCATTGGGGAAGTGAACCGTTGCGGTGAACGGGCCGACACCCGCTCTGCCTTTGCCGGTCACCGTGTACGTTCCGCCGGACGCCACCGAACCGCTGCTCAGGGAGAGTGAGTAAATGGGACCGGGATTGGTGCTGCCGATTCCGAGCGCCGCGCCCGCCGCAAGTCCGGGCCCGGTTGCAGGTAAGCTGCTTCCGGCATCGAGATATTTTCCGGGCACTGCGGGATTCGCCGCGGTGACGGACGCAGTCCGGTCCGTCAGCGTGCACAGGCCGATGCGCATGCCGCCGAACGCGGCAGCGTATTGAGACGACGTGTAACTCGGGAAGGCTCCGGTCACGGTCTCGGAAGTTGCGGTGCCGGCGCTACTGGTCGCGGAGATTTTTTCGATGGCGAGTGCGCCCAACGTGACCGAGCCGCCCGCGTCCAGTTGCTGCAGCGCGGATTGGCTGAGTTGCGGATCGGAGCAGTAGGACTGGCCCGCGGGCGCGATGGGGACGGACACGGCGTTGCTGAGCTCGCCGCCCGCGCTGACCTGCACGGAGGCGAAGCAATCCGGCGTGATGTCGGCAGGGAGCGTAAAGTTGATCTGCCACAGGCCGGGATATCCCGAGGACGCGCCGGCGTATAGCGGCGTAATAGCGCGGCCATTCACGTTGACGGAAAAATTACCGGCGGCGGTCTGGTCGCCGGATGTGCCGCCGGAATCGTTCGCGGGGTCGGCTCCGCCGCCGGTGCCCCAAAGCACGAGCGTATCGCCGGGATGCGCGGGCGTGAGCGTCCAGTTCAGGCCGTTGAAGCTGGTAGAGCCCGAAGTAAAGCGAGTGAGGCTGATGCCGCCGTTGACGTTGCCGATGGTTGCCTGAGCGGTGCCCGCGCCAGTGCTGTTCGCGGTGGCGATGCCGAAACTACGCGCGACTACGGTGACATTTTCGGGAGCGCTGGTGAGCGTGTTGTACGTGACGCGCATGGCGTATGTGCCCGGCGTGATGGAGGAAGGTAGCAGTCCGGCGACCTGTCCGCTGGATGCATACAGCATGCGGGCGGTGACGGGCGATCCACCCGACGCCGGCGTCAGCGAGATCGATGTTCCTCCGATGCTGTTCGGGTACGATGTGCCGCTGGCGGTGGCGAGCGAATCGGGACCAAGTCCGCTCCCGAAGACGACGAACACTGCGCCGGGCGCAAGGGTCGTCTGATAGCCAAGCGCGTTGAACACGCCCGAAGTAGTGAATGAGGGAGCGCCCGCGCCCGTTACGGTGAGCGTCACGGAGAACGTGAGAGGCGCGAGCCCTCCGGATGGAGTGACGGTGACCGCGCCTTGATACGTGCCGCCCGCCATGCCTGCCGGATTCACGGAAATGGTGAGACTGCCGGGAGTGGAACCGCTCTTCGGAGTGACCGTGAGCCAGGACGTGCTGGTGGTGGCGGTGAAGGAAGCCGCGGCGCCGGAACTGCCGATGGCGACCGTTTGTGCGGCAGGTGTAGCGCCGCCGATGGCATAAGAGAAGGAGAGAGAAGACGGCGCGGCAACCAGTCCGGCGGAAGCCGTGATTTTGCGAACGCGCACCACGCCCGCCGCACTGGAGAGGATCAGGAGATTGCCGGCGGGGTCGAGATCGACCTCGCTATCGACGCCGAGGAACGCACTGGTCGCGGGTCCGCCGTCGCCGATAGGAGTGGAAGAATTTCCATCGATTCCCGCGATCGTGGTGATGATGCCAGAGGCATCCACCTTGCGCACGCGGCTGTTGCCGCTGTCGGCGATGTACAGATTGCCGGAACTGTCGACCGCGAGACCCTGAGGACTGGTGAGGGTTGCGGCCGTCGCGAGTCCGCCATCGCCGGAGAAGCCGCGCGTGCGTTTTGTCTGGCCGGCGACGGTGCTGATGATTCCATCGGGCGTGACCTTTCGTACGCGGCTATCGGCGCCTTCGGAGATGTAAAGGTCGCCCGCGGAATCGAAGGCGAGACCGGCGGGTCCAACGACGGCGGTGGTGGTGGCCTGCACGCCATCGCCGGAGTAGACCACGTTGCCGTTTCCCGCGTAGGTAGTGATGATGCCCGCGGGGGTCACCTTGCGGACGTGATCGGTGCCGTCGGCGATGTAGAGGTTATCGGATTTATCGAAGGCGATCGCGCCGGGGTAGGACAGCATCGCTTTCGTCGCGGGTCCGCCATCGCCGGAGTAACCGGGAGAGCCGTTTCCGGCGTACGTCGTGATGATGCCGGAGGTCGAGATTTTGCGGATCACCTGGTTCTGCTGATCACTGAGGTACACGTTCCCCGCGGAATCCACCGCTAGCTTTCCGCCGAAGATGCTGGCGCTGAGCACCGGTCCGCCATCGCCGGTGTAAGCGGGATTGCCGTTACCGGCTATGGTGCTGATCGCTCCCGCGGTGTTTACCTTGCGAATCTTACTGGCAGCCTCGATATAGATGTTGCCCGCGGGATCCACCGCCATGCCTCCGATGCTGGCGAGCCATGCGCTGGTGGCTGGCGCTCCATCCACCGAACTGCAGCATGTCGCGGTGCCCGCCACGGTGGTGATGGTCTGCGCGGTGGAAGGTATGTACGCGCACAATAACAACGCGCAAAGTATGGAAACTCTCATTTCACGCTCCTGTATGGCCGTCCGGTGCACAAGATGGGACAGAGCGCGCGTAGATAGAGCATCGGCGGTACTGTCAGTCCGCGGTTCGTCGGGTAGAATAGCTCCTGCTGTGACCGGACCCGTTCACGAAAATGGTGCCACGCGATGATCGCGGCGCGGTCTCAAGATGGCTTAAAGAATTCTAAAGGACCACTAAGCCCATGAGTTTGCACGCGGGATTCGGGATTGCACGGGAAACGGCGGGACGCTTGTGGCGCTTCGGCGAATTTGAGTTCGATGAACTCAGCAGGGTTCTTCGCGTAAACGGCGCGGTCGTCGAATTGGAAGCGAAGCCTCTGGAAGTGCTCTCGCAGTTGCTGCTGCGCGCCGGCGAAGTTGTGGCTAAGGAAGAACTGCTGGAAGCCGCGTGGCCCGGCGTGAGTGTGGTGGAAGGGTCGCTGCCGACGGCGGTGTCGAAGCTGCGCAAAGCGCTGGGTGATTCGCACGGCTCGGTGATCGTGACCGTGCCTCGCACGGGGTACCGGCTCGGCCTACCGGTGGAGTGCGCGACGAGCGCGGCGGCGGAGAGGCGCGATTTCCGGTTCGCGGAAGGCGCTGCGGTGCCGGGCCGCGATCAGTGGCGATTCGTACGCAAGATGGAAGCATCGCCGGAGAGCGCGGTGTGGGTCGCGGAACATCCGAAGACGCACGAGCTGCGCGTCTTCAAGTTCGCGACCGATGGAGTCCGGCTGCGCGCGCTGAAGCGGGAGGTCACGCTGGCGCGTGTGCTGAAAGATGCGCTCGGCGAGCGGCCGGAGTTCGTGCGCGTGCTGGAGTGGAATTTCGGCACGGCGCCGTATTACGTCGAGAGCGAGTACAGCGGTGAAAACCTGGCGGAGTGGGCGGAGGCGCGCGGCGGGCTTGAGGCGATCCCGCTGGCAGAGCGGCTGCGTGCGATTCGCGACATTGCGGCGGCCGTCGCGGCGGCGCACAGCGCGGGCGTGCTGCATAAGGACCTCAAGCCGGCCAACGTGCTGATGAGCGGAAACGCGGAAGAATGGCAAGTGAAGCTGGTGGATTTCGGAAGCGGCGCGCTGCTGGAGCCTTCGCGGCTGGGCGCTCTCGGAATCACCAACCTTGGCTTCACGGAGACGATGAACGGCAACTCCGGACTCACCGGCACGTTGATGTATTTGCCGCCGGAAGTTCTGGCGGGGGAGGCGCCCACAGCGGCGGCGGATGTGTACGCGCTCGGCGTGCTGCTCTATCAGATGGTGGCAGGCGACTTCCGCCGGCCGCTTTCGCCCGGTTGGGAGGCCGGCATCGAGGATCCGCTCTTGTGCGAGGACATCGCGGAAGCTGCCTGCGGCGATATGGCGCGGCGAATGTCGAGCGTGGCGGAGTTGGCGGCGCGGGTCGACGGGCTCGAGCGACGACGGCGCGAACGGGCGGATCTTGCAACCGTTCGCGAGCGAGCGCGCCTGGCGGAGCGGCAATTGGAGATCGCGCGCGTGCGGCGGCCGTGGGCAGTGGCCGCGGGCGTGGCGCTGACCGCGGGGCTTGCCGCGAGCCTGCTGCTGTATCGCAACGCGGCGGCGGAGCGGGACCGTGCGAACCGGCAGACGGAAATTGCGGCGGCCGTCAATCGATTCCTGGGCAACGATTTGCTGGGGCACAGCGATCCCTTCCAGAGCGGCAAGGCCGAGGTCACGTTGTCGCATGCGGTTCGCGACGCATCGCCCGATATCGACCGGCAATTTCAGAACGCTCCGGAAGTGGCGGCGCGGCTGCATCAGACGATCGCGCGGGCGATGGACAATCGCACCGAATATCCGGATGCGCGGCGCGAGTATGAGCGGGCGGCGGCGTTGTTCGTGCAAAGCGAGGGCGCGCTATCGCAGGATGCGATTGCGGTGAAACTGCAGCAGGCCGCGATGGAGGCCCGCAGTTATCAGAAGGGAAGCGTGGAGACGGCGCGCGCGATTCTGGCGCAGGAAGCTCCCGTGATGGCGAAGCTGCGGAGCCCGCGCGCGGATCTGGCGGTGTATCTGGCATCGGCGCGCGGGATGATCGCGCTGATCGCGAACGATGCCAAGGGAGCGGCGGCGAATTTCCGCGAGGCCTACGAGCGGAGCCAAAAGCTGCCCGAGTTCGACGAGAACGCGAGGCTGACGTTGAAGCAGAAGCTGGCGTTCGCATCGATACGGCTCGGCGATGGGGCCACCGCGGAGCGATTATTCCGCGAGTTGATCGCCGCGTTTTCGCGCACGGCCGGACCGGAGAGTGCGAGCGTGCTGCGGGTCCGCTTGAACCTGGCCCAGGCATTCATGATCGAGGGGAAGAATGGCGAGGCGATCGAGGAGGCGAATCGCATCTACCCCGAGTATGTGGCCCGGTTGGGCGAAAGCCACGAATTGACGATGCAGTTGCTGACTACGCGCGCGCAGTGCGAAGGCACGGAAGGGCTGTGGGAGGACGCAATTCGCGACGACCTGGCGATTTACAAGCTGGCGATGCAGAAGCAGGGTCCGGCATCGTTTTTCGCGGTGGCGACTTTGGCGGACGCTGCGCTGGCGCAGTGCCGCGGCGGGCATGTAAAGGAGGGCGAGGCGAACGCACGCAAGGTGTACGACACCAGTTGGAAGGCGTACGGGCCGAAGGCGGGGTTGACGGGCGGGTCGGCGTACGTGGTGGCGAGCTGCGAGATCGCTTCCGGGAAACTGGCGGACGCATCGGCACTGCTGAACGGGATCGATCCGCAGCCGGTGGCTCAGTTGACGGGCTTCCCTCAATGGTCGGCGAACGTGGATGTGGCTCGCGCGGAGATCGCGGTGCGGGAGCGGGATTTCGCGGCGGCGCGGAAATTGTTGGATGCAGCGCGTCCAGCGTTTTCGAAGGCGGACTCGGAGCCGTATCAGAAGCGCGCAGTGGAACGCCTGACCGCGGAGAGTCGGTAAGATCATTTACCGCTCCCTGACGGGGCAGTGAAGAATCCGGCTGTTCTCGTCGTGCTCCATTCGCCTTTCGATACACCTTTTACCGCTCCCTTACGGTCACGGCTCCGTTAGCAGCATCAACGGCTTACGGAGCCGTGACCGTTAGGGAGCGGGCCAGGTGCCGGGGACGCGAGGTGTCTGGAACGCGGTATAAAACAATGCGATATTTTTTGCAGCCCCGTCAGGATTCGTTCCCGGGCTCAAGTTATCGCTCTTTCACAGACGCGGCTCGGATTGCAATTCCCAGTTCTTTGAGTTGGCGCTCCGGGACTTGGGCCGGGGCGTCGCACATCAGGTCTGTGCCGCGCGCGGTTTTCGGGAAAGGGATCACGTCGCGGATGGACGTTTCTCCGGCGAGCAGCATGACTAGGCGGTCCAGGCCGAGCGCGATTCCTCCGTGCGGCGGGGCTCCGTATTCCAGCGCTTCCAGCAGGAAGCCGAAGCGGCGCTTAGCTTCTTCGTCGCTGAAGCCGAGCGCGGCGAAGACTTTGGCCTGCACATCGCGGCGGTGAATACGAATCGAGCCCGAACCGAGCTCGATGCCGTTGAGCACAATGTCGTAGCTTTTGGCGCGGCAGCGCGCGGGATCGGTCGTCAGCTTCTCCAGGTCACTATCGTGGACACTGGTGAAGGGGTGGTGCGCGGCCATCCAGCGCTGATCCTCTTCATCCCATTCGAACATCGGAAAATCGAGCACCCAGAGAAATTTGAAATTCGTGGGGTCGAGAAGCTTGTGCCGGTCGTTGAATTTCTGCGCGAGTTGCAGGCGCAATTGGCCGCAGGCCTTGTAAACCGTCTCTTCCGGGCGATGTCCTTTCGGTTCGCCGCTCCAGGTGGCGAGCACCAGCAGATCGTTTTCGCCGGCTCCGGTGCGCTCGCGGATCTTTTGCATTTGCGCGGGGTAGTCGCGTTCGAGGCGCTTGGGATCGTCGAAGACGCGCAGTCCGCGCTCCTGCCCGAAGGCTTTGAACTCGTCGCGCTCTTTGCGGCTGGGCGCGCCGGTGTTCGGAATGACAATGGCTTCGAGCGGCAGGTTCGCCGCGGCAAGCTCCGGCAGCAGGTCTTCGACGGGATACATCGGCGGAACGCGCAGATCGGGCTTATCGCTGCCGTAGCTGCGCATCGCTTCCGCGTAGGTCAGGCGCGTGAACGGCGTGGGGATATCGTACCCTGCGACCTTGCACATCCGCTGCACCAGCGGCTCGATCACTTCGAAAATGCGCTCCTCCTGCGGGAACGACATTTCGAGATCGATCTGCGTGAATTCGGGTTGACGATCGGCGCGCAGATCTTCGTCGCGGAAGCAGCGGACGATCTGAAAGTATTTTTCGAAGCCGCTCACCATCAGCAATTGTTTGAAGATTTGGGGCGACTGCGGCAGGGCGTAGAACGTGCCGGGCTGCACCCGGCTGGGGACCAGGTAATCGCGCGCGCCTTCCGGCGTGGAGCGCGTCATGAACGGCGTTTCGATTTCGAGGAAGCCTTGCGACGTGAGGAACTCGCGCACGGCAAACGACATTTTCGAGCGCAGGATAATATTGCGCTGCATGTGCGGCCGGCGGAGGTCGACGTAGCGGTACTTGAGCCGCACGTCTTCGGACACATCGACATGCTCTTCCATGGGGAACGGCGGCGTGCGGGATTCGTTGAGAATCCAGAGCTCGGAGGCGACCACTTCGATTTCGCCGGTGGGCAGGTTCGGATTGACTCCGGCGCCGCGCGAAACCACGGTGCCGCGGACGGCGATGACGAACTCGGAACGGATCTCGTCGGCGCGCTTGTGGGCAGCGGCATCGGCGTCATTCCGCACGACTACTTGAGTGATGCCTTCGCGGTCGCGGAGATCGATGAACACGACTCCGCCGTGATCGCGTCGGCGGTGAACCCAGCCCATGAGGACGACGGTTTTGCCTTCGTCGGAGGCGCGCAGTTCCCCGCAGGTGTGAGTGCGGCGAAGGTCGCCCAGAAAATCGAGCGTTACGGAGGTTTCCATATGGTTCTTCAATTTCGCGTGGTGAGCAGCCGCGCGGCCACTTCGTCGCGCGACACGTTGGCCTGCTCTCCGGTGGACATGTCCTTGAGAGCGTAACTTCCGGCAGCCATTTCATTTTCGCCGACGATGAGGGTGAAGCGCGCGGCGAATTTATTGGCCAGTTCCATGGCGCGTTTGAGCTTGCCTTCGACAATTTCGACGCTGGCGCCGTCGCGGCGAAGGTCGCGCGCGAGAACGGCGGCGTGGCGCACGGCAGGGTCGCCGAGCGGCGCAATCACGAGGTCGAGCGCGGGGAGCGGCGCATTCTCTTCGACGCTCATCACGAGACGATCTTCGCCGATGGAGAATCCGATGCCGGGCGCCGGGACTTTGGAGCCGAGCGATTCGGCGAGCCCGTCATAGCGGCCTCCGCCGAGCACGGAATTCTGTGCGCCCAGCGCACCGTGCACCACTTCGAACGTGGTGCGCATATAGTAATCGAGGCCGCGGACCATGCGCGGGCGAATTTCGTATTCGATGCCGCGGTCGGAGAGGAAGCGGCAGACGGCGTCGAAGTGAGTGCGGCAGGCGTCGCAGAGAAAATCGAGAATGCTGGGCAGCGCGTCGATGATGGGCTGGTCGGCTTCGACTTTGCAGTCGAGCACGCGGAGCGGATTCGTTTCGGCGCGGCGGCGGCAATCCGCGCACATGCCCGGCGCAGCGTCGCGGAGGTCCTGGCGGAGGCGTTCGACGTACTGCGGGCGGCAGTTGTGGTCGCCGACGGAGTTGATGAGAAGCTTGAAGCCGGTGAGTCCGGCGCGCTGGAGAATTTCGACGACGAGCTCGATGACTTCGGCATCGATGAGCGGGGATTCGGAGCCGATGGCTTCGGCGCCGATCTGGAAGAACTGGCGATAGCGGCCTTTTTGCGGGCGCTCGCGGCGGAACATCGGGCCGATGTAATAGAGCTTTTGCACGCCGGGGCGCTGGTCGAGGCGGTGCTCGATGTAGGCGCGGATGACGCTGGCGGTGTTCTCCGGTCGGAGGGTGAGCGAGGAGCCGTCGCGATCCTCGAAGGTGTACATTTCCTTGGTGACGATGTCGGTGTCCGCGCCGACGCCGCGGGCGAAGAGCTGAGTTTCTTCGAGGATGGGAGTGCGAATTTCGTGATAGTTGTAAGAGCGAAAAACATCCCGCGCGACGGCTTCGACGCGATTCCAGACGGATGTGGATGGGGGCAGTAAGTCCCTGGTTCCTTTGACGGCTTTGATCAAGGTAGTTGGAAAGACCATGCTAGCACGCCTTATCCGCGTTTATCTGCGTTCATCAGCGTCCTGATTATTTTCTGGAGAGCTTTGCTGCGTGCCATGGACAAGATTAGGGGACGCAGATGAACGCAGATGAACGCGGATGGGTGAACGGGTTAACGGAGCAGGTACTGGGCGCGGCTTTTGAGGTTTCGAATACTTTGGGCGCCGGATTTCTGGAGAAGGTGTATCAAAAGGCATTGCTCCGCGAACTGAACGCCCGGGGACTGAGGACTGCGACGGAGGTTTCGTTTTCCGTTATGTACAAGGGGAGCCGTGTTGGCGAGTACTTTGCAGACATCATCGTTGAAGGTGCCCTGGTTGTGGAACTCAAATGCGTGGAGCGGCTCGCAAACGAACACGGTGCTCAGTGCCTGAATTATCTTCGGGCTTCCTCTCTTCCGGTCTGCCTGTTGATCAATTTTGGCCGTTCGAAAGTCGAGTGGCAGCGGGTCGTTTTTAAATTTTGAGAGTTACAATTGGGGCTGTATGCGCCGCAGCTTTGCGTTTTTGTTTCTCTTCGGTGCGATTGCTTTCGCGCAGAAGCGGCCCTTTACTGTTAACGCTTTGATGGAATTGCAGCGGCTGAGCGACCCTCAAATTTCTCCTGACGGCAAGTGGGTCACGTTCACCGTTCAGAGCGTCGACGTTCCGGCGAACCGGAAGCCTTCTCAGATTTGGATCGTCGGGCTGGAGAGCGGATCGCCGCGGCAGTTGACTCGCGATGGGATGGCGAACAGCCGCGCTCGCTGGTCGCCCGATTCCAGGCGCATCGCTTATATTTCCGATCGCGGCGGATCTTCGCAGGTTTGGCTGATGGATCCCGATGGCGGGAACGGGAAGCAGGCCACCAATCTTTCGACCGAGGCCGACGGCGTCCTCTTCGCTCCCGACGGCAAGAACCTCGTCTTCACCAGCGAGGTGTTCCCCGATTGCGCGGACGACGCGTGCAACAAGCAAAAGCTGGACGCCGAAGCCGCGAACAAAGTGCACGCGCGCATCTACACGGATCTGCTGTACCGGCACTGGACGCACTGGCAATCCCCGCGGCGAAGTCATCTGATGGCCGTTGCGGTGACCGGCGGCGCGGCTCGCGACCTGACTCCCGGCTCCCATGATGTGCCTCCGTTTTCGCTCGGCGGTCCGGACGATTACGACATTTCTCCCGATGGCACGGAAGTCTGCTTTGCGATGAATGCCGACGCGGTTCCGGCGACAAGCACGAACACCGATCTTTACACGGTGCCGATGGCGGGCGGCGAAGCGCGGAAGATCACCAGCAATCCCGGTTCGGATTCGGGTCCGCAGTATTCGCCCGATGGGAAATATTTGGCCTGGCGCATGCAAACGCGCGCGGGGTATGAGAGCGATCGCTTTCGCCTGGTGGTGCTGGAGCGCTCGACGGGGCGGTTGACAAATGTGACCGAGTCGCTGGACCGTTGGGTGAACAGCTTCACGTGGTCGCCGGATTCGAACTCGCTGTTCTTCACGACGGTGGATCGCGGGCGGCAGAGCATCAGCCTGATTTCGGTGAAGGGCGGAGCGATGCGCGTGGCGGCGAGCGGCGATAGCGAGCTCGACGACATGGTGCTCACGAAGAACGGCAAGACGATGGTCTACACTCAGCAGACCGGAATGTCGCCGGTGGAAATCTATCGGGCGGCATCGACGGGCGGGGCTCCGGTGGCGCTGACGCATCTCAACGACGCGGTGCTGGCACAATACCAGATGACGCCTCTCGAGGAATTTTGGGTGGACCGGCCGGATGGCGTGCGCGTGCAGAGCTTCGTGGTGAAGCCTCCGAATTTCGATGCATCGAAGAAGTATCCGGTGGTGATGATGATCCACGGCGGTCCACAGGGAAACTGGGGGCATAGCTGGACGTACCGCTGGAACGCGCAGGTGTTCGCGGCGGCGGGGTTCGTGGCTGTGGAGCCGAATCCGCGCGGGTCCACCGGATACGGGCAGAAGTTCATCGACGAAATCAATACGGATTGGGGCGGCCGCGCGTATGACGACATCATGGCGGTTACGGATCATGTGGCCGACTTGCCGTATGTGGACAGCGCGCGTATGACAGCGGCAGGCGCGTCGTACGGCGGCTACATGGCGGACTGGCTGGAGGGGCACACGACGCGCTTCAAAGCGATTGTGTCGCACGATGGAGTGTACGATCTGACGAGCGAATTCGGCGCGACCGAAGAGTTGTGGTTCCCGCTGTGGGAGATGGGCGGCACGCCGTGGGACAAGCCGGAAGATTACGCCAAGTGGTCGCCGAGCACGTACGTGAAGGACTTCAAGACGCCTATGCTGGTGGTGCACGGCGAACTGGATTTCCGCGTGCCGTATGAGCAGGGTTTGGAATTGTTCACGGCACTGCAACTACAGAAAGTGCCGTCGAAGCTGTTGGTATTTCCGGATGAGGGGCACTGGGTGATGAAGCCGCAGAATAGCGTGCTGTGGTATAACACGGTGCTCGATTGGTTAGGATCCTGGGTGAAAAAGTGAAAGCGATTGTAATCCTCGTAGGCTTAATTGTCGTGGTGGTGGTTGCCCTTTTTACGATGTCGGCGAGTCCGGCGGTGAAACTGGCGCCTGTGAAGACGGTGGGGATATCCACGCCGGTGAGCGCGCAGGTCAGCGATCCGCACGGGCTGCGGCGCGTGAGCGCGTATATCGAACAGGGGGGCGCGCAGTATCCGCTCTTCGAGCAAAAGGCGCCTGCGACGCGGCTGTTCTGGAAGCGGCATGAGGCCGATCGGACGGTGACGTTCGATGCAGGCAAGACGAAGGCTCCGAATTTGAAAGAGGGCAAGGCGCAGCTTGTGGTGGAGGCGGTATCGAACGATCTGCGCGCGAGCACGGCGAAGACCACGGCGGATGTCGACGTGGTGCTCACCGCTCCGCGCGTGATTCCGGACGACGCGCAGCATTACATCAATCAGGGCGGCATGGAACTGGTGACGTTCACGGCGACGGGGGCGTACAACGAATCGGGCGTGAAGGTAGGGAAGTACACGTTCCGTAGTTTTCCGCTTCCGGGAAAGCCGGCCGATCAACGCTTCGCCTTCTTCGGATATCCGTGGGATCTGCCGCCGGACATCACGCCGCTGGTGTATGCGCGCAACACGGCGGGCACGGAAGCGACGGCGCACTTTTGGTTCAAGCTGTTTCCGAAGAAGTTCCGCGTGCGCGATTTCGAGTTGAGCGACCAGCTGATTCAGAAGCTGGTGAATTCCGTGGACCCGACCGGGCAGATTCTTCCGGGGAAGGACATTGCGGAACGCTTCGTCTACATCAACAGCGAATTGCGGAAGAAGAACAACCAGCAGCTTGCCGATCTGCGATTCAAGACGGAAGAGAAGATTCTGTGGAACGGTCCGTTCCTTCATTGGGGCAAGGAAGAGGCCGATTTCGCGGACGTCCGCAATTACATCTACCACGGAAAAAAGATCGATCAGCAGGTGCACTTGGGCTTCGATCTATCGGACGTGACGAACGGTCCGGTGAGCGCGGCGAATGACGGCCGGGTGGTGTGGGCGGCGGATCTGGGGATTTACGGGAATTGCGTGGTGCTGGACCATGGCTACTCGCTGCAATCGATCTACGGGCATATGCGGGAGATCGACGTAAAGGTGGGGGACATGGTGAAGAAGGGGCAGAAGATGGGGATCGCAGGCGAGACCGGGCTTGCGGGCGGCGTGCACGTGCACTTCAGCATGCAGGTGGATGGCGTGCAGACGAATCCTCGCGAGTGGTGGGACGAGCATTGGATTAAGGACCGCGTGCTGAGCAAGCTGGATCCCTCTCTGGCGGCGACGATGACGGCATCGGCGAGTGCGGCTCCGGCGGCGAGCGGCGGGTCGCGGCGGCATGGCCGTAAGCGGCGGTAGGATAGATACCGCACGCTTCCGGCGCACCTGAGGCACTGAGTCGCGAGTATCATAGGAACTGTAATGGCCAACCTTCTCCCCGACCTCGCCCCCGTTTCCGAGGCCATCACCGACGGTATTCGCGTGGAAGTGATCGCGCAATACTCGCCGGAGAATTCGCAGCCGGGTCAGGGTCAGTGGGTTTTTCAATATACGGTGCGCATCACGAATCAGGGCGAGGATACGGTTCAACTGCTGACGCGGCACTGGATCATCACGGACGCGCTGGAGCATAGCGAAGAGGTGCACGGTCCGGGAGTGGTGGGGGCGCAGCCGGTTTTGGCGCCCGGGGAGTCCTTCAAATACTCGTCGTGGTGCCCTTTGAAGACGCCTACCGGGATGATGCACGGCACTTATCAGATGGTGCGGTCGAGCGGGGATGCGTTTGATGTGGCGATCGCGCCGTTTGGGTTGAAGGCCCGGTATACGGTGCACTAGTTTTGTGAAGAAATGCAGCGGTTGTTCTCGTCGGACTGCATTCGCCTTTCGATGCACCTTTTACCGCTTCCTCACGGTCGCGGCTCCGTTAGCGGAACCAATCACATACGGAGCCGCGACCGTGAGGGAGCGGTAAATGGTGTATCGAAAGGCGAATGGAGCGCAACGAGAACAACAGCCGGAGTTTTTCACAGTCTCGTGAGGAAGCGGTAAAAGGTGCCGGTGATTCGATATTTTTCACAACCCCTGACGCGTCGCGGGGGTTTCCCGGTGGTCTTATACTAAGAGACGCAACATGCGTTACGTGCTCGTACTCTGTCTGTTCGGTCCCCTGGTGCACGCGCAAATGTCCGAGGGTGTCGATTATTTCGAGAAGAATGTGCGGCCGCTGCTCGCGGCGAATTGCTATCCCTGCCACAGTGCGAAGTCGAACCCTCCGATGCGCGGTCTGCTGCTGGATTCGCCCGCGGGTACGCAGCGCGTCATCGTTCCGCGGAAGCCTGAAGAGAGCCTGCTGATTACCGCCGTGCGGGGCACGGGATCGCTGAAAATGCCGCCGGGCAAGCCTCTCGATGCGGCGCAGGTCGAGACGCTGGTGACCTGGGTGAAGCTCGGCGCTCCCGATCCGCGTGCCGATTCGGTTGCGGCCGCGCCGTTGAAACCGCACTGGTCGTTTCAGCCGATCCGCGATCCGCAGCCACCGCACTCCGTCGGCAATGCGATCGATGCTTTTTTGCAGAGCGCACGCGCCGCTCACCATCTCAGCGAACCGAGGCCGGCGTCGAAGCTCACCCTGATCCGGCGCGCGACATACGACCTCACAGGCCTGCCGCCTACGCCCGAAGAGATCGACGCGTTTGTGAAAGACTCCGGCCCGAACGCGTTCGCGAAAGTTGTCGATCGCCTTCTGGCTTCGCGCGCGTATGGGGAAAAATGGGGGCGCCACTGGCTCGACGTAGTTCGGTATGCAGACACGGCCGGCGACAATGCGGATTTTCCGGTGCCCGCGATGGCGCTCTATCGCAACTGGGTGATCGATGCGTTCAACCGCGATATTCCCTATGACCGATTTTTGAAGCTACAGCTTGCGGGCGACCTGATGCCGGACCCGGAGGTGATTCCCACCAGCTACATTTCGAACTCGCGGCGTTTCGGGTCGCGCGCCAACGAGTTTCATCTGACGATCGACGACACCATCGATAACCTCGGCAAGAGCATGCTGGGGCTGACGATCGCCTGCGCGCGCTGCCACGATCACAAGTTCGATCCGATTCCGACGGCCGATTACTACGCGTTGTACGGCATTTTCAAAAGCACCGCGTATCCGCACCCCGGGACGGAGATTTATCCGCACACGTATGGGTTTGCCGCGCTGAACGCCGCGGACGCCGCCCGGCTGAAGGGATTCGAAGACCAGCTCTCCGGCCTGGATAATCGCATCGAAGACATGAAGGCCGGCAAGATCAAGTTCGCCAGCGATGCGGAAAAGCGCAAGGCCGAGCAGGACAATCAGGCCAACCTGCGACGTTTGTCGCACGAGTATCCGGCGATCGCCAAGGCGTACGCCGTTCATGACGGCAAGGGCGCGAATGCGCGTATTATGGTGCGCGGCGAACCGGCCACGCTGGGCGCCGAAGTGCCGCGCGGCTTTCTGCAGATTCTCGGCGGCCAGAAGTTGCCCGCCAGTGAAACCGGCAGCGGACGGCGCGAGCTCGCCGATTGGATCGCCTGCAAGGAGAATCCGCTCACCGCGCGCGTGATTGTGAATCGCGTCTGGCAGTGGCACTTCGGGCAGGGAATCGTTGCGACTCCGGACGATTTCGGCGCGCGCGGCGACCCGCCATCGCACCCCGAACTGCTCGACCATCTTGCTTCGCGCTTCATGCAGGACGGTTGGTCGCTGAAGAAGCTGCACCGGCGCATCATGCTGACGCGGGCGTATCAATCGGCGACCACTTACTCGGAAGCGGAGGCGCTGAAAGACGCCAAAGACGCATATTTGTGGCGCTTCCCGCCGCGGCGATTGGAAGCTGAAGAGGTTCGCGATTCTATCCTCTTCCTCAGCGGCAACCTGGATCCGGCGCCCGCCGCCGAGCAGCCGTTCCCGCCGGAAATGTCGTGGAGGTACACGCAGCACACTCCGTTCATCGGCGCCGACAAGGATTATGCCACGCGGAAACGCAGCATTTATCTGATGCAGCAGCGCATCCGCCGGCAGCGATTCCTGGAACTGTTCGACGGCGCGGACCCGAACTCGGAAACGGGAGTTCGCGCGCTCACCACGACCGCGCTGCAGGCGCTGTTCACCATGAATGACGCTTTCGTACACGAGCAGGCGGACGCGCTCGCGGTGCGCGTCGGCATGTCCTACGGACCCGATGCGGACCGGATCAACGCGGCGTATCGATTGATTTACGGACGCACGGCGACGGCCGACGAGATCAAAGGAGATCGCGCGTACCTTGCCAAAGCGCGCGAGGCGCTAGGGTCCGCGGCCATGCCCGATTTTCAGCGCACGCGCGAAGCGTGGGCGAGCCTCATGCGAGTTCTGCTTTCCAGCAACGAGTTTCTGATTCTGGAGTAATTATGCAAAGCCGTCGAACCATGCTCCGCTCTCTGGCCCTGGGAACCAGTTTGTTTCCGGCGATCGTGAGCGATCTGTTGGCTTCCGAAAATCCGCTCGCGCCGAAAGCCCCGCACTTTCCCGGCACGGCCAAGCGCGTCATCTGGATCACTCTGAGCGGTGGAATGTCACACGTGGATTCGTTCGACCCAAAGCCGAAGCTCGGCGAATTTCAGCGCGGAGGGAAGACGGCAGAGGGCAACCGGAAAGTGCTCGGGTCGCCATGGGCCGCGCGGCCGCACGGGCAGTCGGGCCTCGAAGTGACGGACCTGTTTCCGAAGATCGCCGAGTGCGTCGATGACTTGTGCATCATTCGTTCGCTGCACGGCGACCACAACGATCATTTTCAGGCGACGCTCGGCATTCACACGGGAAGCGTAACGTTCAAGCGGCCGAGCGCCGGCTCCTGGGTGTGCTACGGACTGGGCACGGAGAATCAGAATCTGCCGTGCTACGTGGTGCTGGCGCCGGAGATGCCGTATGCCGGAAGCCAGGTGTGGTCGAGCGATTTTCTGCCGGGGATTTATTCGGGTACGCGTATCACCAGCGGACCGGAGCCGGTCCCCGACCTGAACCGGCGCGCTGCTACGCCGGAGCTTCAGAATCTGGAACTGGGTCTGCTGGCGCAGTTCAACAAGAAGCACGAGGCGAAGCATCCGGGCGACCCCATGCTGGACGCGCGCATCAAGTCTTACGAGACTGCGTTTGGGATGCAGTCGGCGATGCCGAAGGTGCTGGACCTTTCGAAAGAAACGGCGGCGACGCTGAAGCTGTACGGCATGGAGCCGGGAGCGACGACCGGCTTCGGCTGGCAGTGCATGGTGGCGCGGCGAATGATGGAGCAGGGCGTGCGGTTTGTGGAGTTGATCGATACGGGCTCGAGCCACAACTGGGACGCGCATGGCGATATCAAGACGCACGAGCCGCTGGCGAGGAAGATCGATCAGCCGATCGCGGGTTTGTTGACGGATCTGAAATCGCGGGGGCTGCTGAAGGACACGCTGGTCGTATTCACGACGGAGTTCGGGCGGACTCCGAGTCCCGAGGGGGATATCGGGCGCGGGCACTTTAATCGCGCTTACAGCTCGTGGTTAGCGGGCGGGGGCGTGAAGGGTGGGATGGCGTATGGGAAGACGGACGATTTCGGTTTGAAGATCGCCGAGAACGATGTGCATGTTCATGATTTTCACGCCACGATTTTGCATACGCTGGGGTTCGATCATACGAAGCTGACTTATAGGCATGCCGGCCGGGATTACCGGTTGACGGATGTTTCGGGGAATGTGGTGAAAGCAGTGTTGGCGTAAGCGGCGCTCGCTTCGCTTGCGCCGACAGCGATTTTGCGACCGGTCTGGAGACCGGTCGTTACCGGTTGACGGATGTTTCGGGGCGGGTGGTGAAAGTAGTGTTGGCGTAAGCGGCGCTCGCTTCGCTTGCGCCAACACCGATTTTGCGACCGGTCTGGAGACCGGTCGTTACCGGCCCCGGCGGCCGCCGGCTACCCCTGCGGGTGCGGCGGATTTGCCGGCATCCAGGTGGTCCCAGTTCATGATGGCGTTGAAGCCGAGGCCGTAGGTGCCTTGCGACTGCCAGCGCCAGTACGGGCGGATGGCGAAGAGCACCATGTGACCTTTGCCGTATGGCACGTCCACGACGGCTGCGCGGTTCGATAGCGCCTCGCCTCCGGCCAACGTGCCGCTGAGCAGCATGTCGGCGGCATTGGCGGGGAACTGCAGCACGACTCGCGGACGCTCTTCAGCGCCGCCTCCGCCGAAGGCTCCGCCGCGACCGCCACCGCCGCCGCCGCCGCGACCTCCGCGACCTCCGCGTCCGGGTGCGTTGCCGGCGTTGACGCCATCCTCGCCTGCATCGGCCGGTTCAAGCGGCGATACGTGGATCGGCACGGCCATCGGGGTGACGTTCTGGCCTTCACCTCCGTTGATCCCTCCGCCCGCTCCGCCGCGTCCACCGCCTCCCCCGAAGCCACCGCCTCCGCCGCCGGCCATGAACACCGGATCCTGATTGAAGTAGACCGGCAGATCCCTGGTGGAATCGTAGCCGTAGAGGATGGGGCTCTTCGGGTCGGAGAGTTTCGAGCGCAGAATGCTGCCGCGTACGAAGAGATTCGCGGGATGCTCCACGGTGACGCCGCCGCCGAGATCGAACTCCGCCAGCATCGCGGCGGTGGAACCCTCGGCGATGAGCGTACCGCCTTCGTTCACGAATTTGGCAAGCTCCTGCAAGCCCTCCATGCCCATGCCGCCGCGGATATCCTCACTCTCATCCACGCCGCCGAGATTCGGAGTCGCTTCCGTCTTCTTATACGGCAGGGGAACGGTGCCCGTGCGAGCGATCCCGTTGAGCATGCTTTGCGCGTTGCCGCCGACATGCGGGAACACGATCACGTCATACTTGGCGCGCAGATTGCCTTCGCGCAGTTTCTGATCGGCGAAGTACTTGTACGGGATGTGGTAGTAATCGAGCGCGGCGCGCACCCAGCCTTCATCCTGCGTGCGCGACCAGGAATGCACGTAACCGATGCGCGGCAGCTTCATCTCATGCGTCTTCACGCTCGGGGCCGCGCCCACTCGCCACGCGGAAAGTCCGAGGTCCTTCAGCGAAGCATCGAGCTTCGCGTCCGCGTTGGGAATGATGAGCGCGCCGGCGCGCAGCTTATGGCCGTTGAGGTCGAAATCATCTTCGGCGACCATCATGCGTACGTCCTGATTGGTATAGCGGAAGGTCACCAGGTTGTTGTCGCCGGTGTGTTCCACCACCAGCGTGGAACCGGAGCCATCGACACCGCCGGGCGCCTTGGCATCGGCGGTCAGCAGCGTCATCGGCTTATCGAGAATGGCTTTGTCGTGGACCGGCTTCACGGTGACATCGCGCATGTACTGCATGGTCCAACCGGTGTCGTCATACGGACGGGGATTAGCCGGCGGATAGTTCTGCACGGCGAAGTACATGTCGGCGAGCGTGCGATAGGGCTGGTCGGCGCGCACGATGTAATCGCCTGCGGCGACGTCAATGTTGCCGACTTTGAAGCCGCTGCCGGCTTTGTGAACCTCGACGCCCTGCTTGCGGAGCTCATTGACAAGATCGGCGGCATCGGCCTTGCGGCGTTGCGTGGCGGGAATCACCCAGCCGTTCGGAACGGGTTTGTGGGATCCGTCTTCGCCCACTTTGCCGAAGTCGATGGCGCGCTTGTTCTTTGTGTAATAGTTTTCGAGATAGAGCTCGCGATTGGTGGCCACCTGATGCATCGCGATGAGCAGCGCGGATTCCTGAATGTTGGTGTTGTTGCGCGGTCCCCACTTAATGGAGGGCAGCGGCGGATTGGGCCGGAACCATTCGCGGCTGGTGGTGGTGCCTGCGAGCTGCAGGTTCTCCTGGATATCGGGACCGTAGCTCTGCACTTCGTAGAAGCGGCCGAAGGAGTTGTGCGTGAGCGCCATCCAGAAGAGGTAGTTCGGCACCCAGCCATCATAGAAGCCGTAGGTGAAGACGCCGGGCACGCCGCGTTTGGCCATCTCCATGATTTCGGTTTCGCCGAGCAGCCACCATTCGTCGATAGCCACGGGATCGAGCGAGACGTTATACGGGCCTGTGCCGGTGGAGACGTAGAGATAGCTTTGCGCTTCGTGAAGGTCATGCAGGATGGTGGGGTGCCAATCGAGAATGCCCTTCATGAAGTTCTGCGTGACCTTGAGATACTGGCCCATGCCATCGCGGTTGTTATCGTGCTGCACGTACTTGCCCCAATACATCAGCGGCAAACGCGCCGCGCCCTGCGGCTGCTTTTTGTTGAAGTAATACGTGTCCACCATGCGCTCGCGGCCATCGACTTCGATCACGGGCGTGATGAGGATGATGGAGTTATTGCGGATGGCCTGAATGAACGGCGTCTCTTCGACGAGCAGCCGGTAGGCGAGCTCGATGAGCATTTCCGGACCACCGCTTTCGGGCGAGTGGATGCCGCTCGCGGCCCAGTAAATCGGCTTCGCGGTGTGGATGAGCTCTTTGGCCTGCTCTTCGGTGATCTTGCGCGGGTCGCCGAGTTTGGCGAGCATGTCCTTATATTTATCGAGGTCGCGGATGGTGGCTTCGTCGGCGATGGCGAGCAGCACCTGGTCGCGGCCCTCTTCGGTTTGCCCGAGCTTGAAGAATTTCGCGCGCGGCGACGCTTTGGCTAGCGCTTCGTAATAACGATTGATGTCCTTGGCGTAGGTCAGTTCGCCGGGCTTCCCCGGAATGCGCCCCAGAAATTTCAGAGGCGAGGGCACCGTGTCTGACGCGGGCATGTGGTCCACCAGCTCGGTGGTGATGCGCGGATCCTGCAGATATTCTTTGATGAGCCTGGTGTACTCCTCATCCATTTTTTGAGGAGCCGAGGTCCCGGCCGGAGCGGCGGCGGGAGCCTTTTTCTTCGCCTGCGCGAACGCGGGGGAAACAGCGAGAGCCGCGGCCAGAAGCGCGCTCCCGAGCATGGCAAAACGTTTCATAAGAGTAGCTGGCATTATTTCGCGCTGCCGCCCCCGGTGTCAAATTGCTGCATTCGGCAGCGAATCAGCAGCGTATATAGGGGTATGAAGCTGCTCGTGGCGATGACTGCCGCCGCCGTACCGCTTCTGGCGCAACTGCCCGAGGTGGATTCGATCATGTCGCGCGTCGCCGTAAACCAGGCGAAATCGTACGACGCGCGGAAGGAGTACGTCTACACGCAGAAGCAGTTTCTGCGCATGATGCGCGCGAGCGGCAAGCTGGCGCGGGAAGAGCATCGCGAGTACACCGTTGTGCCTCAGTTGCGGAACACGAAACGGAAGCTGGTGAGCTTCGACGGGCGCTATCAGACTAAGGGCGTGTTTACAAGTTTCACGAAGCCGGGTTACCACTATAAGGGTTTGGACCTTGATGCGGACCTGCTCGACAGCATTTCGGACGACCTCACCAACAGCGGCGACTCGCAGAACGGAATCGCCAACAATTTGTTTCCGCTCACCTATCATCAGCAGCTCAAGTACGACTTTACGTTGAAGGATCGCGAGACGTTCAAGGGCCGGCCGGTGTATCGCGTGAAGTTCCAGCCGAAGAAGACGGGGTTTTCCGCGGGGGCGGCGATGTGGAAGGGCGAAGCGCTGATCGACGCCGACGAATTTCAGCCGCTGTTCGTTTCTACGAGCATGGCGGTGAAGCTGCCGCTGATCGTGAAGACGCTGCTTGGCACGAACATCAAAGGTTTGGGCTTCAGCGTCAGTTACGAGAAGTTCGGCGACGTCTGGTTTCCGGTAAGCTACGGGGGAGAGTTTCAGATCAGGGGAGTGTTTTTGTACCAGCGGACCATGTCGGTGTCGCTGGCCAACAGCGATTTCAAGCATGTGGATGTGAACAGCACAGTCGCTTACGCGATGGACGATAAGGACAAAGATAAGGACTAATGAGTGCCTTGCAGGAAGCCCGAATGACGGCCGCCAAGATGACTTGGGATTTCGATTCCCTGGTCCGCGAGCATCAGGCGATGGTGTTCAGCGTGGCGCTGCATTTCCTGCGCGATCGCGCGGTAGCGGAAGAAGTGGCGCAGGAAGTGTTTCTGAGCCTGCATCGCAACCTCGGGAGCATTGAATCGGATTCGCACGCGCGCTACTGGCTGCGCAAGGTGACGGTGCAGCGATCCATCGACGAAGGGCGGCGGAGGAAGCGGCAATCGAACGTATCGCTGGAAGATGTGGCGGAGCCGATCTCGGGTGCAAGGCCGGGCGACCCGATGCTGCAGGAGATGTTGCGGCGCCTGGTGGCTACGCTGCCGGAAGCGCCGCGAATGGTGATGATTTTGAGGTACCAGGAAGACCTGGACCCGGGGGACATAGCAGAACTGATGAACATGCCTGTGGCTACCGTAAAGAGCCACTTGCAGCGTTCTCTTGCGCTGCTGCGCGAAAAGCTGGCGCGGCGCGGTTTGGGAGAAATCTAATGGATTGGCTGGAACAGGAACTCAAAGAAGCATTGCGAAAGCAGGAGCCTTCGCCGGACTTCATGAAGCGGCCGCGGCGCGCGCCGGTGGCGCCGGTGCGGAACTGGCTCGCGGCAGCGGCAGCGGTCGTGCTGGCCGTGGGAGCGGGTGGCGCGTATCGCGAGTACGAAGGACAGGTGGCGAAGCAGAAGGTGATGCTGGCGATGCGCATCGCCGGCAGCAACATGAATCACATTCAGCGGCACATTCTGGAGGCGCAGCAATGAAACGCCTGGCACTGGCGGCGCTGATGTTCGCGGCTGTTCTTCCGGCGCAGCAATTCAAGTTCAACCTGGACGGAGTTGGCGCGAAAGCATCGGATTCCGTGGATCTTTCGCTGAGTGGGCCTATGCTCCAGTTTGCGGCTAAGTTTCTCGACGGCAAAGATCCCGATGAGGCCAAGGTCAAGAAGCTGATCGGTGGCTTGGAAGGCATCTATATTAAGCGCTTCGAGTTCAAGAAGGGCGGCGGCTATGCGGATGTGGATCTGGAAGGCATTCGCAGCCAGCTCAAAGCGCCGGCATGGTCAAAGATGGTCGGGTATAAGAGCTCTACGGACGGGGAGAACGCAGAGATCTACATGCGTATGGAGGCGAGTAAGATCGCGGGAATCGCGATTCTGTGCGCGGCTCCGAAGGAACTGACGGTGGTGAATATCGTGGGGCCGATCGATCTGGATTCACTCGCGGAGTTGGGCGGACATCTGGGGTTGCCGAAGCTGCAGAAGAAGTAGGCGGCCGGAGATTCGCCTGCGACAGGTCTGGAGAACCTGTCGCTACAAGGCTGGTTAGTTTTCGGCCAGCTTTTGCATGGAGTCCACGACCAGGCGGGTGGACGTGGTTTTCTCGGACACGATTTTCAAGCCGAGCTGCGATTGGATGGCTTCCAGGATCACATCCGGGCCGAAGGGATTGCGGTCGCCGGAATCGTCGCGGTGCATCTCGAGGTGAATGTCGTACCTGCCGGTGAGGCCGGTCTTGTCCACAACAGGGCGCTGCACCTGCTGCGAGATCGACTGCGCAAACTCGGCCAGGGTAATCGCGGTGGCGTCTAATGTTGCCCCCTTGGGACCGCCTTGCATGCGCATGTTGCCGCAGAAATTGGGCGGCGGCTCGCCGGGCTTGGGCTGCGGGAGGTGGTCGAGATCAATGGGGATGCACGCGGCGTCTTTCGCCGCCTTCAATTTCGGCTCACTCTTGCCAATAGTGAGAGCGAAAGAGGAAACTTCCTTCGACTCACGATGGGTCTTGAGATTGAAACGGTCTTCCAGCAGCGCTCGCAGCATCGGCCCGGCCATGCGCGCGACCGGAGCGGCGCTTTCGGTTTTGGCGTCGAGGTCAAAGCGGTCCGTGTCGGTCCAAGCGGGCAGTCCGTCAATACTCAGCTGTTCGCGGGTGAAACTCACTCCATCGGCGAATGTGCCGTACGACATGGAAATGAGCTCGCGCACGTTCATGCACTCCAGGCGTATGTGCCCGGGAACGGGCATCGTCTGATTTCCTCCCCGGCAGCCCTTATTGAGCTTGAGGGACGCGATGTCAAACGTGGGACTCGTCTGCGCCTCCAGTGCAGCGGCCAACAGCGTCACGGCCAGGCACATTCGCATGATCATTCCAGCCTCCAATCGGCGAGCCGAACATCGGTGATTGTAACTCTGCGCGCGAAGTGCGAGGCGACGGTGTAAGGGCGGAAGAGAATCTGCCGCCGCGCCGGATTCTCAACGTTGCCGAACTCCGCTTTGAAGCGGCTGATGCTGTCGCCGGAGATTCGCGCGAGAAAGGGGGCATAGCCGTAGGTATCGGTTTGCGGGCGGCCGGCTTCCTGCGTACCGCTATCGTGAGGCTCCAGGAATAACGTGAAGAAGGGCGCATAGCCGGGTGCGAGGCAGCCGACCTCTACGGAACCGGGATCCCCGATTCGCGTGGCGCAGCGGCCCACGCCGGGGAGCCAACGGTCCGCGCCGGCGGCGGGCATTCGCTGCTCGGGGGAAGGCTGCAACAGCGTGAGCGAGTAATCGAGCTGTATGGTGACTGGTTCGTGTTGGATGCGGTCGTAATCGCCCGAAGCGATCCATGCAGGCTGCCAAGCGAGAGTGTTTGAAGCGGAGAGCACCGCGCCGTTTGTGGTGAACGCGGCGATGCGTTCGCCGTTCGGCGCGATGACCTCAATCTTCACGGCGTCGCGGATGAGCAGTCGCGTGCCGGTGAGTCCGGTTACGCGCAACGGCACCATCAGGCGGAGATGGTCGCGCATGGGGCCGACAGCGGTTGGGTGGCTGGCGAGGCCCGCTTCGGGCGCGAAGGCAAGTTGAATTCGACCGGCAGGCGAAGGTTGCGGAGACAATCGTTCCTCGACTGCAAACGCGGGACGCCACGGCAGAAGCTCCAGCATCATCCAAATCGCGACCATGGCGGCGAATGCAATGCGCGCGCGCGCCGTCTTGCGCCAGCAGTATTGCATCGCGAGGATCGCGAGTCCCGCGGCGCAAGCCCAGAGAGTGCGCGCTCCGGCGGCCAGCCAGAGATCGTTCTGCACGATCAGTTCGGTGCGCATTTGCTGAGCGACGATGACAACCGCAGTGATGCCCAGGAAGTATGCCACGGCAACGCCGACGGCGCCGCGTAGATTGTGGGTGATGGCGGCGAGGGCGAGCATGGGCACATCGAACGCAAGCAGCATCCAAACGCTGTGCTGGAGCGGCGCAGCGATGGACGGCGCGAGCGGAAACCCCGATGCGAGGCACTCGATTACTTCGAGGAGAAAGATGGGCGCTTGCACAAAGAGGACGACGAAAAGGATCTTGGACAGAATGAGATCGCGGCGGCGAATTGGGCGGATCACCCATTCCTGACGCAGCGCGACGATGGGGTCTGTCTGCACAATCAGGATCATGAGCAGCGCGGTCACCGCGAGCGCGGCGGGATCGTACGCGTGCAGCAGGATTCGCGGGATGCGCGTGTGGAAATCCTGAAACGGCCCTCCCCCGGCGGCGATAATGCGTTCGAGCGCGTTGAAGATGGCGACGACGATGACGGATCGCCGCAGCAATTTCCAATCTTTGCGAATGATGGGCCAGAGCATTTCAGACTCTCCTTTCGGCGGCATCTCGCGACGAAAGGGCGAGCGCCGTGAAGATGGATCGCAGCGACATGGGACGGGCATCCACGCTGCGTATGGCGCCGGGGAGGGCGGCGATTTCCGAGCGCAGCCGGTCTTCGGAGAAGCGGCTATCGACGAACATCACGACGTTGCCCTCGGTGCGCAGGTTGAGCCAATCGCCTGGCGCGCGAGGGGGCGGCGCCGCTTCGCGATCGAGCGTGATGTGGACTTCGCGGAATCGGCCGTTGAGGTCCGTCATGGATTCCTGGAATAGCATGCGTCCGTCTTCGATGAAGCCGGCATGCGTGGCGACGCCGTCAATCTCGCTGAGTTCGTGGGAAGCGATAAGGATGGTGGTGTCGCCCGCCTGGTCGAGGAGGGCGGCCATCAACTCGTCGCGCACCACGGCGTCGAGCCCGCTGAGCGGCTCATCGAGCACCAGCAATTTCGGACGATATGGCAGGGCACAGGCGAGCGCGGCTTTCATGCGCATGCCGTGGGAGAGTCCGCCGATCGGTGTATCGAGCGGCAACCGCAGCGTGCGGACGAGCGATGATTCGAACGCGCGGTCCCAGGTGGGATAGAACGGACGCAGGAATTCGAGATAGTCGGCGACGGTCAGGGAACGGGGCAGGCCCTGGTTTTGACAGACATAGCCGATTTGGGAGAGCTCGCGCGGTGACAGGCGGCGCGAATCGGCGCCGAGCACGGTGGCACGGCCGCGATCGGCTTCCAGGATGTTCATGAGGATGCGAATGGCTGTCGTCTTGCCGGCTCCGTTGACGCCGATGAGCGCGTAGGCGCAACCTTCGGGGACGGAGAGGTTGAGGCCGCGCAGGGCGGTCCGGCTGCCGAAGGTTTTCCAGAGATCCTGAGCGTCGATCATTTGCGGATGACCTCCCATTGTTTATCGATGCGAGCCCATTGCGATTCAATTTCCTGCAGCACGTCCGGAAGCGTGAGTCCCGCGCGGCGCGCTTCGATGACGAGTTGTTCGGCCTCCGCCTGAAGGATCCGCTTGCGCTCACGCGAGCGGGCGGCGGGCGGCTCGGCGACTACCGTGCCTACTCCTGGGCGCGCTTCCAGCAGGCCTTCCTGAATGAGATGCTGGATGACTTTGTGGACGGTGTTGGGGTGGACTTTCAATCCGGCGGCGAGGGACCGCACGGAGGGAAACAACTGGCCGGGGCCGATTTCTCCGCTCACGATGGCTTTCTTGGCCGCGTAGACGAGCTGATCGAAGATCGGTTCGCCGGGCCGGAGCTGGATCCTCAGCGGTGTCACATTCGCAATGGTACACGTAAGGTGTCACAGTGTCAATGGGACAGCTAATATACGAGCAGTCGCGCTCCGCGCGACCCGGCAGGAGGGATTCCTGTCGCCACGGTCACTTGATTCGCCACTCGAGTACTCCCGCTTCTCTCCATTCGAGGTCTCGAGTGATGAACATGGCGTCCGGCGGGCCTATCTGGCCGGAGCGGTATTGCACCAATTGGGGGACGATCTCCAGGCGCACGGCGGCGGTTTTGACGGGCTCAAATTCCACGACGTCGAACCGGTTCTTCGTCACCGAGTACGGCGTGTGGTTGACCACCGGCTTCCACTCGTCTGCGTTTTTGTACAGGATTCGCCAGGAAGACGGCACGCGGCAGAAGCGCCGGTCGTCATACCAGTAGACGTGCGCCGACGAAACGCCGGCAGGCGCGGCGAACTCATATTCGATCCACGCCGGCGAACTGTCCGCCGGGCGCACACGGAAATAGAGAGACGATTCGTCGGCGGAACTGAGCGGGTCTACGCCATCGTAAACGGCGCAGAGATCGTCGTTCTGATCGTTGTAGCCTGTGTTCACTTTGGGCAGTTGCGCGAACGCGGTGACGCGCGCGATGGGAGCGGGGCGCACGGGCCTGGTCCAGACGCCGCGGGAATCGCGGGGCAGCCAGACCTGCATCTCGCCGGGTCCGCGATTGGACCATGCGTAATAAGGAACGGCGACGAGCTTCGATTGCTCCACGCCCTCGACGACTCCGATGCCGCCCAGCAGCTTCGGATTGAAGCTGCTCTTCAAGGCGGCTTTTGCGGGCAGGACGATGTTCAGTGCGTGGCCGCCATTGTCCGGCCATTCCGCGCAATGGACGAGCGGTCCGCGCTGCAGCGCCACGCGACCGTTGTTCTCCTTCACAGCTTCGTGCGCCGTTACCTGGCGGACGGGCATCGGGAGATTCAGTTCGACGATGTCGCCTTTCTGCCAGGCGCGGCCGACCTTGACGAATCCATGCTCGAGGGTCGCGGGGATTTTGCGGCCATTGACGGTGAGCGCGGGTGCATCGGTGACCCGATCGGCGAAGCGATATAGGCCGCCGGGGACAGCTTCTCCGCGAGCCCACGACGGAATGCGGATGGCGAGCGCGAAGTCAGTTGGGCGGGGGCAGTCGACCTGAATGCGAACGCGGCCGTCCCAGGGATAGCGCGTGTCCTGGGTGAGTTTCACCTCGGCGCCTTCGATTTTCACGCGCGCGGTGCTGCCGATGAACAGGTTCACATACACGACGCCCGGCGCCTGCGCGTAAATGTATCCGGGCAGAGAGGCCATCAGGCGAACCACGTTGGGCGGGCAACACGGGGTATTGATCCACTCGAAGCGCTGGTAATTGCCGAAGCTCTTGAGCGGGTTCTGGTAGAAGAAGCGATCGCCTTTCAGGGAGACGCCATCGAGGAAGCCGTTGTAGAGCACTCGCTCCATCACGTCGAGGTATTGCGCGTCGCGATAGAGCAGGAAGAGGCGGTGATTCCAGACGACGTTGCCGTATGCGGCGCAGGTCTCGTTCCAGGCGCTCAAGTTGGGCAGCTCGTAGGGCGCGCCGAACTGTTCGTGGAAGCGTATGGAGCCTATGGCGCCGGTGACGTACATTTTTCGCGAAACCACGTCGTTCCAGAGCGCCTGCGACGCGCGATGGTATTCGGGCGCGCCGGTGAGCGCTGCGATGTCGGCGAGCGCGATATAGAGGAACATGGCTCGCACGCAATGCCCGACGGCATCGGCTTGTCGAATGACGGGCAGATGGTCCTGCGCGTAGGTGCGGTCGGCGGCATATTCGCCGCGGCGGGGATAATCGTCGCGGCCGCGCTGGTCGAGGAAGAACTTGGCGAGTTGCCAGTAGCGCGGGTCGCCGGTCGCGCGGTAGAGGGCAAGGAGTCCGATCTTCTGGCCCTCATGTTCGGAGATATAGACTCGCTTGCCCGGACCGTAGGCGGTGGCAATGGAGTCGAAATCGCGCTGCGCGACGTCGAGCATTTTGCGTTCGCCGGTCAGCCGGTACCAGGTTGCGGCGGCTTCGAGGAAATGGCCGGAGACGCGGACGGCGCGATCGGGATCGGATAGACGCGGCTCCAGTTGGGCCGTCACCTTCGCGATGCGATCGCGGATGGCGGCCTCAAGCCTGGCGTCGGGATGCTTGGCCAGCATGTATGCGGCGCCTTCGATGATTTTGGAGATACCGAAATCCCCGCGATCGTTCATGCGGTCGAGGCAGTGCCAGATGGAGACGGCCTGGTTGGCTTCGATGCGCGGGGTCCAGAAGTCGTCGCGAATGTCGACGTCGGAAAACGGGATTGCCGATGCGGTGTAATCGGGTGAGTTCGCGGCCTGGGCCGGCGTGATTGCGGCTAAGCCAGGGAGCATCAGTAGGGATCTTCGGGTGATCGTCATGGTTACCGGGGCTTATCCGGCATGATAGCGCTTTCAGTTCGGGGTTGAGGCATCGCAGATTCACCACTGAGACACAGAGGGCGCTGAGAGGTCACAGAGAAAACAAAAAACTTCGGACGCCGCTAGGGCGAGAGCTAGAGAGTCGTTTTTGAGGATTGTTTTCTCACGGCTCGTTCGGCTACCACTAGGATCGCTACTCCAAGGATCAGCAGCAGGGCGGAGCCGGGTTCTGGCGTTGGGGTGAAGTCCGGAATGGTGACTGTCTCATTGCCGTTGCGGGTAAGTAGGGCGAGCAGGGCCGTGGAATCGATGTTGTCAGGCAGGATGTGCACGGCGCCGTCGACGAAAACGAAGGGAACGCCGCCCGCGATGAAGCTGGAGAATCCGCTGCCGCCCAGTGACGGCGAGGGTCCGATCGGGATATCGATGGGCTCAGTCCATGGTATGTCGCTTCCCTCAGTTTCACCCACGAAAATGGTGTTGCTTGTGCCGTCGGTGACCGATAGAAGCGTGACGCCATTCGCGCCTGGGAACATCGTGTTGGAAGCGGAGCCGCCGGCATAGCGCGTGAAGGTGGTCGCGGCCGAATCCAGTGGCGAACGATAGACATCGGGCATCTGCTGCAGCAAAGCTGCATTGACGGGATCGTCCCAAGGTTGGGTCAGATCGAACTGATTGTAAAGGGCCGTTTCGTTCAGAAAAGGAAGAATGGCGACCCGCCAACTCAACAGCGGAGTGCCGCCGGAGGAAATGAACTCAGCGGGAACATGGGTGTAGACGGCCTGATAGTTCATCAGCGCCAGCCCGATTTGTTTTAGATTGTCCTCATCGGTGGAGAGGGCGCCGGCGAATTCGGGCGTCAGCGCGACTACAACGATCGACAGTGCACGGAGCGCAAGGGGCAGGGCAAATCGGCGAAAAGGCGCGTTACTTTTTCTGCTTGCGGATCTGCTCGAAATATTGTTCGACGTAGGCCTGCAGTGCGACGGGCACTTCGTCGCGGCTGATTTCGGCGCCGCCTTGCGTATGCTCGGCGCCTCGGTTCACGTACGCTGTCTTGAGCTGCTGGCTGGTGGACTGCACCTCGACCGTGGCTTCGCCGGAGATGTTGGCTGAGCGCTTGCCGAGAATCTCGCTGATCTTGCCCATCGCCGCGAGTTGCTCCGCCTGCTTGATGCTCTTGTCGCCATCCTGGCTGCCTATGCCGCTGCCGGGCTGCTTGCTGGCTTGTTGGGAATCGCTCTTGCCGGCGCCTTTGCCTTGCGGATCCTGCTGGTTTTTGGCCTGATCGCCGTTCTGGCCTTCCTGCGCATCGCCGGGTTTATCGCCGTTTTGTTGCTGCTTGTTTTGCTGCCCGTTCTGTTTGCCGTTGTTCTGCTGGCCGTTTTGCTGCTGGTTCTTCGCCTGTTCCTGACCCTGCTGCTGATTCTGCGGCGGCTTGACGCGGGAGAGCAGATTCTGGACGGCATCCTTCACCTTGCTCATCAGGCTGTTGCTGTCTCCGTTGCCGGATGCCTGCTGCTGCGAACCCTGTTGCTGCTGGTCGCTCTGCTTATTGCCCTGCTGCCCGTTCTGCGGATTCTGGTTGCTCTGGCTGCCTTCGGCATTTTCAGGCTGCGGCTCGGGTTCATTGCCTTTATCGTCGCCGTTCTGCGCCTGCTGATCCTGCCCGTTCTTCTGGCCGCCTTCCTTTTTGTTGCCGGAAGCCTGGTTGCTGTCCTGGGCGCCGTCCTGAGCGGCTTCGGGGTTCTGTTCGGGCTGGCTGGAATCTTTCTGATCACCGTCGAGCGAGTTGTCGTCGGGCGCGTCGGGCTTGGCGGCCGGGTTGCGCCGTTCGTTCTTGGCGAGCTGGGGTTTAGGCTGCCAGCCGAACTGCTCGCGCAGCATGGAAGCGAGTGGCTGTTTCAGATCCAGCGTGCGGGTGAGTCCGTAACGCAAGGCGAAGAGGCTGGAGGCGACCAGCACAAGCGCCGCCATCAAATATGCAGTGCGCGGCATGGCATAGGGCACTGCCTGCCGCACGTCGGCTGTGCGCGCAAGTTCGTGGGCGCGCTCCGCCTGCGTCCGCATCACGTCGGGAGACGCCTTGGCTTCGCGAGATTGAGCGAAAAACCAGGCGGTGGAAAGAGTGTCCGAAAGATCCAGCCGGCGGTCGACAATCTGAGCTACGCGATACAGGGAGGGAAGGCGCTTGCGGGCGCGCCAGATGCCGTAAGCGAGGGCGGCAGCGGGAATGAGTACCAGCCATTGCCAGTTCAGAACCTGGGTGCCGGTGAGCAGAAGAAGGATGAAGGCGGCGAGTGCTGCGCTTCCGGCGGTTGCGCCTTGAGCGAGCAGTTCGTTGTGCAACATCCGGCGCCGGGCCTGGCGAACTAATGCTTCCATTCTCCCTCGTACACCGCCATACACTTCCGCGGCGCTCTGTCCATTTGACGTCTCTTGTAAGGAATTAGTCTTAATATTATCACTTCCGGTCAAACTTGCCGCCTTCGCGCACGTGGCGCAGCCATTGATGTAGCAAGTCGCCCTCCGAATTGGGTGAATGCACAGTAAAATGGTTGCAGAGAGCCCCCCTCGGAAGGAAATTCTCCTTTGAATCAGCCCATTAAAGTCCTTATCGTCGATGATGAAGCCAGCCAGCGCAGTGGCTTGGCCGCCATGGTTTCAGCTTGGGGCATGACCCCGCAAACAGCGTCCGATGGAAACGACGCGCTCGTGAAACTGTCTGAGTTTCCGGCCGACGTGATCGTCACCGATCTCAACATGCCGGGCCTGGACGGATTCGGATTCCTGCAGCGCCTCCGGGACGCGGGCGACATGCCTCCCACGATCGTGCTGACGGCTTACGGCAGCGTGGAAACCGCGGTGAAGACCGTGCACGAACTGGGCGCGTATTGGTTCCTCGAAAAGCCCATCCAGCCGGCGAGCATGGAAGTGCTGTTGCGGCGCGCGGGAACTCACGCGGGCTTGAGCGCAGAGAAGAAGGTGCTGGAGCGGCAACTCGTCTACAAGGGTTCGCTGGGCGAGCTGGTGGGCACATCGCCGAAGATGCAGGAAATTTTTGCGCTGCTGCAGCAGGCCGGGCCGAGTAAGGCGTGCGTGCTGATTACAGGCGAGAGCGGGACGGGCAAGGAACTGGTGGCGCGCACCGTGCATGCGCTGAGTCCGCGGCGGCAGGGGCCGTTTATCGCCATCAACTGCGCGGCGCTGCCGGAAACGCTGATCGAAAGCGAGCTGTTCGGGCACGAAAAGGGGTCTTTCACGGGCGCCAGCGAACGCCGCGCCGGGTGCTTCGAAGTGGCGCAGCATGGAACTCTGCTGCTGGACGAAATCGGCGAGATGCCTATGCCCACGCAGGCAAAGCTGCTGCGCATTTTGGAGGATTCGAAGGTCCGGCGGTTGGGCGGAAGAACCGAGTTTGAGGTGGACGTGCGCCTGGTTGCCGCGACGAACAAGGTTCCCGACGAAGCGGTGAAGGGCGGACACTTGCGCGAGGATCTTTACTACCGCCTCAACGTGTTTCACATCCATCTGCCTCCGCTGCGCGAGAGGAAGGACGATATTCAGGCGATTGCCGAGGCGTTAATCGGCGATTTGAATCGCAAACACGAGTGCCGGGTTTCCGACATTTCCGCTCCCGTGGTTGACGCGCTGCAGCGCTACAACTGGCCGGGCAATGTGCGCGAGCTCAGGAACGTGTTGGAGCGCGCGGTGATTCTGGCGGCCGAAGGATCGATTGAACCGAAGCATTTGCCTTCGTTCCTGCAGACCAAGCCGGCGATGGTTGCGGCGGCTGCTCCGGCTCCGGTTGTGGTTCCGAATGGGGAATCGAACAGCGGTCCGGCGGCGCCGCCGGCAGTTGCGGCAGCGGCTTCGGACGACTCCGATTCGTTGCGCATCCCGATCGGCACCACGGTGGAGGAGGCGGAGAAGGGCCTGATTCTCCGCACGCTGGAGCACACGAAAAACAACAAGACGCGGGCGGCCGAGATTTTGGGCATCAGCCTGAAGACGCTGCACAACAAACTAAAGGAGTACGGGGCCGGACGGGAGTTCGGCGTCGGAGTCTAGAAAACGGGCCGCTGTCCCGCCGGGACACGAGAATGAGTGCGCGTCAGCGGCCGGTGTGCAGGTTGTTGTGGATGGCGTAGAGGGCCAGTTCCAGACGGTCCGATACGCCAAGCTTATCGAAGATGTTGTGCAGGTGGTTCTTCACCGTCTGCTCGCTGATGAACATCTTCTCCGCCATTTCCTTGTTCTTGAAGCCTTGAGCTACCAAGGCGACGATCTCACGCTCGCGCTGGCTGAGCGGGGAACGCTCGCGGTCGCGCGGCGGGGGAGGCGGCTGCATGGCGGGCGCTTCATCATTCGCCACGAATTGCCGGATCACGGCAGCGGTCGTGTGGGAGTCCAGCCAGATTTCCCCGGCGTGCACTTTGCGGATGCTTTTGATGAGCAGCTCGGTGGCGGTCTGCTTGAGCACGATGCCGCTGGTGCCGAGCTTCATGGCCTGAACAAACTCGTTTTTATCGTCGCTGGCGGTTAGCACGATGACGCGCGTTTTGTTCTTGGAAGCTTGCAGGCGCTGTAGCGTGGCAAGGCCGTCCAAACCGGGCATCTTCAAATCCAACAACAAGATATCGGGCTCGTGCTGCTGAAGAACATCGAGTACCTGACGGCCGTCGGACGCTTGGGCTACGACTTCGAAATCATCTTCGAGAGCCAGCAATTTGCAGAGGCCGTCGCGGAAGATGGGATGGTCGTCCGCGACCACGATCCGGATCTTGGAGGCGGCGGGGGTCCCAATTGAGGAACCATTCATTGCGGGACTGTTATCTGCCATACACTTTCCGCTTACGATATTGTAAGGTTCTATTAGTACCAAGTCAAATTTCGACGAAATACCACGCCTGAAGCAGGGTTTCTTATGATTGCACATTCGGGGCTACTTTTGGCAACAGGCTTTGCTAAGGTGATTAGGATATGACGGAAGAACTGGCCGAACTCGACTTTCAGCGATTCTGGCGGCGCCTGCAGCAACTCGGGTTGAACGCTTATGAATCGCGATCGTATCTGGTGCTGCTCGGCCATTCCAAATTCAAGGCGCTGGAGTTGGCGGCGCGGGCGCACGTTCCGCGCCAGAAAATCTACGAAGTGCTGGATAGCCTGGTGGAGAAAGGTTTTGCCCAGGTAGTTCAGGAGAAGACGAAGCTCTTCTCAGCCGTGGAGCCGAGCCTGGCGATCCCCGGGTATCTCGGGCGGAAGCGGCAGACCCTGGAACAGGAACTGATGGACAACAGCAGGGCGGGGTCGGGACTGATCGACGATTTAAAGGCGCTGTATTCGGAAGGGCAGGGAGGCCGCGGCACGCTCGATTTTCTGCGGATCGTGACCGAACCAACGCAGACGGCGGCGGAGTACCGGCGAATGCTCGGCGAAGTGAAGCGCGAATACCTGGAGTTCTCACGTCCGCCTTACGCAGTGGATCCATTGGAGGAGAAGCTGGTGAAACAGGCGGGGAGCGCCGGGGTGGCGTGCCGGCTGCTGCTGGAAGCGGCATCGCTGGACGGTGGGCACCGGCAGCGCTTGAGCGAATACATGAGCGCGGGAGTGGATGTGCGCCTGGCCGATTCGCTGCCGATGAAACTGGCGGTCTTCGACGAGACGAACGGGATGATCGCGCTGCTGGATCCGGTGATCTCGCGTCCCACGTGGACGGCGGTGGTGTTCCATCACGAAGGAATGGGCGAGGCGATGCGGGGGCTGTTCGAACAGCACTGGCGGATGGGTCGGGCTTTGGGCGATTAGGGAACGGAGTTTAGTGAGGCGCGCTTCGCTCGCCCGTGACCGGTCTGGAGACCGGTCACTGCTGTTACCGTGTGTTGCCGGCGACCCCCCGTTGTTTGCGGGTGAGGATTTCGCGGACGGCGTAGATGCGGCGATCCTGGCTTTCGAAATACGTGCGCATCATCATTTCGCCGATGAGACCAGTCGAGAACATCATGAGGCCGGCGAGCAACAGGAGAACTCCGCCGATCATCAGCGGACCGTGGGCGAGCACGATTTCATAACCCATGATCTTGAGCACGGCGATGTACAGGAGGATGCCTCCGCCGAAGGTGGTGCCGGCAAGGCCCAGGGTTCCGAAAAAGTGCATCGGGCGCGTGAAGTATTTCAGAAGAAACTTGATGGTGATGATGTCGAACAGGACCCGGAAGGTCCGGCCGATGCCGTAGTGCGAATCGCCCGCGGCGCGCGGCGTGTTGCGAATCGGCACCTCGGCGACGCGCGCTCCGTAAAAACTGGCCAGTGCGGGAATGAAGCGGTGCAACTCGCCGTAGAGGTTTACGTCCTTGAGCACCTCGGCTTTGTAGGCTTTGAACGTGGTGCCGAAATCGCGGAGCTTGACTCCCGACGCTTTGGCCATCATCCAATTCGCGATGCGCGACGGGATCTTGCGCATGATGGCGTTATCGACCCGATTCTTGCGCCACCCGCTGGCGATGTCGAAGCCCTCGTCGATTTTTTTGAGCAGCGCGGGTATGTCTTCGGGGGCGTGCTGCAGGTCGCCATCCATGGCAATGATGACGTCGCCTTTGGCTTCGTGGAAACCGGCGGAGAGAGCGGCCGTCTGTCCGAAGTTACGGCGGAGGCGAATGACCTTCAAGTGTCCATCGGTTTCGACGAGGTTGGCGAGCAGTTCAAAGCTACGGTCCGTAGAGGCATCGTCCACGAACAGAATCTCGTACGGGCGCTGTAGCTGGTCGAGCACAGAGGTCAGCCGGTCATACAGCGGGAGGATAGAGGGTTCCTCGTTGTGTATCGGAATAACAATGGACAGCATGGAAATGAAACATATAGTTTAACAAAGAGATGGATCGAATTCCCTTTCAGGCAACTACGGCCGGAGCGATATACGAACGTGTTGCGGAATTGCCCGTGGAGATCGTGCTGGACAACGTGCGGAGCATGTACAACGTGGGAGCCTTCTTCCGGACGGCGGACGCGGCCGCGATCGAGAAACTGTGGCTGTGCGGCATCACGGCGTGTCCACCGAAGAAAGAGATCGCCAAGACGGCGCTCGGGGCGGAGGAGACGGTGCCGTGGGAGCACTCGGCGGATGCGGCTTCGGTGGTACGGCGAAGGCGGGAAAAGGGGTGCGAGATCGCGGCCGTGGAGACCAGCAATCACGCGGTGGATCTGTTCGATTGGATGCCGCGCTTTCCGGTCTGCGTGGTGTTCGGGCATGAGGTGGACGGGGTAGCGCGCGAAGTAGCGAATCTTTGCGATACGCACGTCCGCATTCCGATGCTCGGGAAGAAGCATTCGTTGAATGTCGCCACGGCGGGTGGAGTTGTTATTTATGAGCTACTGCGGAAGTACCGCGCCCTTTTCGTGCGTTCTCGTACTACCGAACTCCGAAGGTAATCACCCCACTTACCAGTACCATTAACTATTGATCGGCGATCGTTTTCGTTGTTAACTGAACCAAACCGGGAGGTTTTTGGTTTTGAAAAGAACGATACTCGCATTGATCGCGATCGCTCTGCCCTTGAGCGCAGGGACGGTCGACGTGATCACGAACGGAGGCTTCGAAGCTCCGCAGATCGCAACGAACGACTACTGTTATTTGGGAGCCGTCGTGCCGGGGCACACTTGTTCCACCCCGTACACGGATTGGACCGGAGTGTACCAGGAAGGCAACGGGAACAATGCATTCGGAAGCACATTTCACACCGGAACCCAGGCCCTTATCCTGCAGGGTTCGGCGAATGCACTGCAGACGTTCGATACTGGGACGGGAAGTTTCACGCTGACGTGGTTCGACGAAAACCGTTCGGGTTATCCGGAGTCGGCTTACCAGGTTCTCGTAGATAACGTGGTCCTGGGAACCTACAATCCGCCTGCAGCGTGGGGCGAACAAACACTCACGGGCACTTTCGCGGAAGGCGGTCATTCACTGCAATTCCAAGGTATCTCTACACAAGGGGTAGACTCGACCGTTTTCATCGATGACGTTTCCCTGCTCACGCAGCCTACGCCTGAACCTGGAGCTATTTTTCTGGTCTTGGGCGGCGTGTCGCTGATCGGCGCCGGGCGCTTCTCCCGCAAATCCCACCCATAACTTGAAATCCGGCTGGGCGGGGTACGATTAGATTTGGCACAGACCCTCTCGCGACTCCGCCTCAGTCTGGATTTCATGCCCTCTCCGTCCCCGGATCACCCGGGGCTGTTCATCCGCGATCCCTACAAGTATTCCGATGCGATGCTGATCATTCCTCCCCCGCTGGTGGAGTGCCTGCAATGCTTCGACGGGCGGCAGACGGAGCTCGATCTGCGCGCGATGCTGGTGCGCATTCTCAATGATCTGGATGTCGGCGATATCGAGCAGAATCTGATCGGCACATTGAGCTCGGCAGGGTTTTTGGAAGACGCGCAATTCGACGCCATGCGCGCGGAGCGGGAAAAGGAGTTCGCGGACCATGCGGTGCGCGAACCGGCGCACGCCGGAGCCGCGTACCCGGGCGAGCCTGGCGAGTTGCGCGCGACGCTGGAAGAGTACATGGCAAATCCGTCGTCGCCCGCGGAGCGCGATGATGGGCTGTTTGCGATTGCGGCGCCGCATGTGAGTCCCGAAGGCGGCTGGCAGAGTTATCGCGAAGCGTACGCGCAGCTGCGGCCCGAGCATGCAGGGCGCACGTTCGTCATACTGGCGACGTCGCATTACGGCCACCCGGAGACGTTCGGATTGACGCGCAAGAATTTCCGGACTCCGCTGGGCGAGGCGGTTACCGACCGCGGTCTGGTGGATTGGCTGGAGGCTCGCGGCGGTGCCGGTGTGCGCATGGAGGACTACTGTCACTCGTTCGAGCATACGGTGGAGCTTCAGGTGATCTTTCTACAGCACATGTTGGGCGCGGACGTGCGCATTTTGCCGGTGTTGTGCGGCAGCTTCGCGCGCAGTTTGTTCGAAGGCGGCATGCCGGAGGATGACGATAGGGTGCGCGCGTTCTTCGATGCGTTGGGCGAAATGGGCGCCAAGGAAGGCAACAAGCTGTTCTGGGTGTTGGGCGTGGATATGGCGCACATGGGCGCGCGCTACGGCGATTCGTTTACGGCGCGGGCGGATGAGGGCGAGATGGCCGCCGTGGCGGGCCGGGACGAAGGACGGATCGGGCGCATTTGCGCTTCCGATGCAGGCGGGTTTTGGGACATGGTCCGCGAGCGGCAGGACGACCTGAAGTGGTGCGGCAGCAGTCCGTTCTATACATTCCTCAAGACGGCTCCCGGCGCGAAGGGTGAGCTATTGAAGTACGAGCAGTGGAACATCGACGACGGCAGCGTGGTCAGTTTCGCCGGCATCAAGTTCCGGCGGTAGGCGCATTATTCGATCACCGCAAGCACTTCTCCCGCTTTCACGACCGAACCTTCCCGCGCGGAGATGGCCACCACCTTGCCGGCCCTGGCGGCTTTCATCTCATTCTGCATTTTCATGGCTTCCACCACGAGAATTCCCTGGTTCACCGCAACTTCCTGACCCGGGGAGACCAGAACGCGGACGATTTTGCCGGGCATCGGGGCGACCACGGTTTGACGTCCTTCTCCCGAGCGGCCGGCGCCGGAGCGCGAGAAGCGGCGCGGATCGCGGGCTACAATCTCAAAGCGGTAGCCATCGATCACGACCACTAATGCTTCCGGCTGCTCTTCCACGCGCGCATCGTAACTCCGGCCGTCGATCAGAATGGAGTAGACTCCGGGTTCGGGAATCTCTACTTGAGCCTGGCGCTCGACTTCGCCATCGAACCGGAAACGCGCATGGGGCGCCGGACTTAGTAAGTCAATTTCACTTTGGCTGCCATTCAGGGTAAGTTGCAGCTTCATCGCAGTAAGTCGCTCCTGCCGGCCTGGAGCCATCGATTCGGCGCGGCTTGCGGCTCGGGGATCTTCGCTTCGGTTCTGGCGTGCAGGGCTGCCGCCAGTGCAGCCACCGCCTTCAGCCCGGCGGGCGGAGCGGGCGGAGTGTTCCTCTGAAAAAAATCGTCGATGAAGCCTGTGTGTAAGTTGGCCGCGCGGAACTCGGGGTCTTCGAGAATCTGCCGGAAGAAGCCGATATTGGTGCGAATGCCGCCGACATCGTACTCGTGAAGCGCGCGCAGCATACGGTCCGTAGCCTGTTCCCGTGTGGCGGCCCACACGGCGAGTTTGGCGAGCAGCGGATCGTATTCCATGGGGACCGTCCATCCCGTATAGACGCAGCCATCGAGGCGTATTCCGGGACCAAGAGGGCGATCCAGGCGGGTGAGCTTGCCGGGGAACGGGAGAAAGTTGTTGTACGGGTCCTCGGCGTAGATGCGGCACTCGATCGCCGAGCCGGTCCAGGCGACTTCATCCTGAGTCAGCGGCAAGCGGCCTCCGGCGGCGACCTCCAATTGCAGCCGAACTAAGTCCAGGCCGGTCACTAACTCAGTAACCGGGTGCTCCACTTGCAAGCGCGTGTTCATTTCCAGGAAGTAGAAGTTACGATCCGCGTCCGCGAGAAACTCCACGGTTCCGGCATTGTAATAACCGGCTGCCCGCGCTGCCTTGATGGCTGCTTCACCCATCGCGTGGCGCATTTCCGGGTGGAGCGCGACGAGCGGCGAGGGGCACTCTTCGATCACTTTCTGATGACGGCGCTGAATGGAGCATTCGCGCTCGCCTAAATGAATCATGTTGCCGTGACGGTCGCCGAATAGCTGAATCTCGATGTGGCGCGGGCGTTCGATCAACTTTTCGACATACACTTCGGAGTTGTTGAAAGAGCGCTCCGCTTCACTGGAGGCGTCGCGGAGGGCGCCTTCGAGATCGGCCTCACGGTCCACGCGGCGCATGCCTTTTCCGCCGCCGCCCGCGACGGCTTTCAGGAGAATGGGGTAGCGATGCCGGGCTGCGAAGTCGCGCGCGCCGGCAAGAGTGACTCCATGATCGGTGCCCGGCACGACCGGCGTTCCGGCGGCAATGGCGATCCGACGGGCCGCGGTTTTGGACCCCATGGCGCGGATGGAGGCGGCGGAGGGTCCGATAAAAACGATGCCGGAAGCCTCGCAGGCAGCCGCGAAATCGGCGTTCTCGCTGAGAAAGCCGTAGCCCGGGTGAATGGCTTCGGCGCCGTGCTTTTTGGCGGCATCGACGATGCGGTCGATGCGGAGATAGCTTTCGGCGGAGGGAGATGGTCCGACGTGCTCGGCTTCATCGGCCATGCGAACGTGCAGGGACGTACGGTCGGCATCGGAATAGACGGCGACGGAAGTAATTCCCATTTCGCGGCAAGTGCGCATCACGCGCACGGCAATCTCGCCGCGATTAGCGATCAGAACCTTGCGGAACACAGCCGCGATTGTACCAGCAGTTGCGCCTGATAGAATGGGGACATCCCGACTTATGGCGCTGGATTCCATCGAAGGTAATTTAAAAGAGCGCGGCGTCCGCCTGACGCGCCAACGCCAGATCCTGCTGGATTTGATCGATAAGACGGGCGACCATCTGGATGCCGAGCGGCTGTACCAGATGGCCAAGGAAAAAGATCCGAAGCTGAATCGCGTCACCGTTTACCGTACGCTGAAAATGCTGAAGGCGGGCGGACTTGTGGACGAGCTGGACCTCATGCATTACGGGGGGGATCAGCATTATTACGAGACGCGGCTGAAGCAGGAGCACGCCCACGTCATCTGCCTGCGCTGCGGCAAGGTGGAAGAATTCTTCGGCGAGCCTCTGCAACGGCTGCGCAAACAGATTGAGAGCCACTTCGGATTCCAGGTGCTGCTGGCGCGCACGGAAGTGGGCGGGTACTGTTCGCACTGCCAGACGCTGCGGGCGCGCGAGGTGGATGAATTGCGCGCCATGCCCGCCGCGGAGAGCGAGAAGAAGCCGCGAGCGAAGGCGGGCGGCCGCAAGGCGCGGCGCGCATAGGCGATGGAGCCGGCCTCGCTGGTTGTTGTCGATCCGAACGGGCATCGCACGCGCGTGCCCATAGACCCGGTCCCATTCGCCATCGGGCGGCAGCCGGGCAGCAACCTGATCGTGCGGGACAGCCGCGTTTCGCGCGAGCATGCGCGCATCTTCTATGAAGACGGCTGTTACTCGATAGAAGACGCGGGCAGCCGGCACGGCACTTTTGTCAATGGCACAAAGGTGCAGCGGCACGCTCTGAAGAATTCCGACCGCATCGACTTTGGAGCGCAGGATTCGTTTCAATTGATTTTCGCGCTGGACGGCGTGGAGTTGAAGCGGCTCCTGGAGCAGGTGGGCGCGGCGGAAGCGGGCCCGGCGCCGCCCGGCGTAGGCGGGAATCTCTCGAAATTGCGGGCGATTCTGGATCTGGCGCGCACCATGCAGAGCGCTTTTAGCGTGCAGGATGTGCTGGCGAGCGTTGTCGATACCGCTCTGGCGATTACGGGCGCGGAGCGCGGGTTCCTGCTGCTGCGGGCCTCCCGCGGCCTGGAAACGCGCGTGGCTCGCAACCGGCACGGGCACAACCTGGCGGAGACGGATCTGCGCGTGCCGCGTGAAGTGATCCATCGCGCGCTGCAACACCGGCCGGAACTGTTGTTCATGAACTTCGATCCCATTGCGGCGGGCGATACTACGAAGCCGCAAAACAGCATCGCCGACCTGGAATTGCGCAGCGTGATATGCGTGCCGCTGGTTCGCATACGCACCGGACAGAGCGATGCCACAAGCGTGCTCTCGACCGGCAGCGAGACAACCGGAGTGCTGTACATGGATTCGCGGCTTGCGTCGGCGGACCTGGCGGGCGGAAATCGCGAACTACTGCAGACCCTGGCGATCGAGGCATCCACGGTGCTGGAGAATGCGCGGTTGCTGGAGGAAGAGCGCGGCAAGCAGCAGATGGAAGAGGAACTGCGGCTGGCGCGGACCATTCAGCAGAGTCTGTTGCCGGGAAGCCTGCCGAGCCGCGGTTGGCTGCGCGCCTGCGGGAGCAGCGAGGCGTCTCTGTTAGTGGGCGGGGATTACTTCGACGTGATGGAAGTAACTTCGGAATGCTGGAGCGCGGTGGTGGCCGATGTCTCAGGCAAAGGCGTGGGATCGGCGCTGCTGGCTTCGCTGCTGCAGGGCGCGTTGATCGCGGCGACGGACAATCCCATCGCGCTGGGACGGCGCATCGAGCGGTTGAACCGGTTTGTTTTGGGTCGCACGTCAGGCGAGAAATACGCTACCGTCTTTCACGGGTTACTGCATCGCGATGGACGCTTGAATTATGTCAACGCGGCGCACTGCCCGCCGGTGGTGGCGCGCGCCGCTCAGGATTTAGTCGAATTGGAGACCACGGGAATGCCTGTGGGCCTGCTCGACGGCACAGAGTTCGCCGTATTGGAGCAGCAGTTACTCCCTGGCGATAAGTTAGTCATTTACACCGATGGAGTCACTGAGGCGCAGAATCCGGCGGAGGAATTCTACGGCCGCGGCCGGCTGTGGAAGGTGCTGCGGGAGCGGGCCGGCGATTCGTGCCAGGCGCTGCATGAGGCCATTCTGAAAGATGTAGCGGCGTTCACCGAGGGCGCGCGGCAGAGCGACGATATTACTCTTGTTGTGCTCGAGTATAGCGGGACTGCGTAGCTTACTTCTTGTCGAACTTCAACGCCGCCGAATTGATGCAGTACCGGAGGCCGGTCGGTTTGGGACCATCCGGGAAGAGGTGCCCCAAGTGCGCGTCGCATTGCTTGCAGAGGACTTCGATGCGGCGCATTCCATGAGAATTGTCGGATTCGGTTTCGACGTTGGCCTCGTTGGCGGGCGCGTAGAAACTCGGCCAGCCCGAACCTGATTCGAATTTCTCGTCCGACTTAAACAGCTCGGCGCCGCAGCAGACGCAGCGATACATTCCGGGCTCGTGATTATCCCAGTAGCGGCCCGTGAAGGCCGGCTCGGTAGCGGCTTGCCTGGTGACGGCGTACTCTTCCGGCGAGAGTTGCCGCTTCCATTCGTCTTCGGATTTGGTGATTTTGGTTTTTGTTTCCGGCATAACTGATCCCTTTACTTTTAGTTTATCGTGCAGATATGAGGTTTCGAGCAGCAGTGGTGCAGGCCGGGAGCATTCTCTTCGATCTCGAGGCTACCCTTGCGAAGGCGGAGCGCTTGACCAGCGAAGCCGCGGCGGCGGGCGCGAAGGTGATCCTGTTCCCGGAGGCATTCCTCGGCGGATATCCGAAGGGGGCGGATTTCGGCGCTCGCGTGGGCAGCCGCAGCGCGGAAGGGCGAGCGCTGTTTCGCCGCTATTTCGAGAGCGCTATCGACGTGCCGGGTCCTGCCGCAACGCGCATCGGGGAAGCGGCGAAAGCCGCGGGCGCATGGGTGGCGATGGGCGCGATCGAGCGCGATGGCGGCACGTTGTACTGCACGGTATTGTTCTTTGAGCCCGACGGACGCCTGGCGGGAAAGCATCGCAAGCTGATGCCTACGGCGATGGAAAGGCTGATTTGGGGCTTCGGCGACGCCACCACGCTGGAGTGCGTCGAGACGCCGTATGGGCGCATGGGCGCGGCGATCTGCTGGGAGAATTACATGCCTCTGTTACGCGCTCACTTGTATGCGCAAGGCGTGCAGTTGTATTGCGCTCCGACGGTGGACGATCGCGAAACGTGGGCGGTGACGATGCGGCACGTTGCGCTGGAGGGCAGATGCTTCGTGTTGTCGGCGTGCCAGTGGGTGGCGGGCGCGAGCGCGAGCGAGTCGATCGGCGGCGGAAGTTTGATTGTGGGTCCGCTGGGGGAGGTGCTGGCGGGTCCGGCGCGCGATGGCGAGTGCGTGCTGACCGCCGATCTCGATTCAGGCGAGATCGCCGAGGGCAAGTTCGACCTGGACGTAGCGGGGCATTACGCGCGGCCGGACGTGTTTCAACTGACGGTGCGATAACGGAGGCCCGGCTATACTGACGGAAAAGGACAGCGATGTGGAAGTGACCGCTCCGGTGGAGTGGCTGAGAAGCCGGGTGGCACGGAATCCGGGTGAACTGGTGTTGCTCATGCCCGGAGGAAACTCCGTGGAGTGCCAGGAACTCTGGCGCGAAAGTGAAGCGATTGCACGCACTCTGAAAGAGGCCGGCGCGCGGCGTGGCTCCGTGGCCGCAATCGCCATGACGGACAGCGCGGAGTTGATCGCGGCGCTGTTCGGCGCGCCACTTACGGGTCTGTGAAAAATTCCGGCTGTCGTTCTCGTCACACTCCATTCGCCTTTCGACGCACCGTTTACCACTCCCTCACGGTCGCGGCTCCGTTCGGAGAATCAACCACATACGGAGCCGTGACCGGTAAGGGAGCGGTAAAAGGTGCCGGGGATGCGGAAAGAATTCAATTCTTCACAGACCCTGACGGTCGCGGCTCCGTTAGCAGTCAGGGCAACGGTACACTGCAAGAGGGGGATTCGCATGGCCCGGCAGTGTACCCACATGGATCAGATTCGCGACGTGAAGCCGAGTTCGACGCGCGGCTGCGAGGAGTGCCTGAAGATGAAGAGCCACTGGGTGCATCTGCGGATGTGCCTGGTGTGCGGAAACGTGGCGTGCTGCGATTCGTCGCCGAACAAGCATGCTACGAAACACTATCACGCGTCGCACCACCCGCTCATGCGGTCGATCGAGCCCGGTGAGGATTGGGGCTGGTGCTACATCGACGAAGTGATGTTCGAGGCGGAAAGCTAGAGAGGCGTGGTGGGCGGTCGCGGGCTCGAACCGCGGACCTTCTGGGTGTAAAGCGGAAATAGGAGATTGCTCTTGATTTCTCAGGAGTACTGAGGATGCCAGAAACGCCGCTATTTCTGAGGGTTTCTGGCATCCTATTAGACTCTGGATTACTACCAAATTCTATTCAAGGTCCCCAAGGTTTTCACCAAAGTGGAACCTCCCCCGCGGTGGCGCTACCGGATCGGCGGAATCTGGTCGAGCCTAATGTGTGAAAGTTTCCCGTCGATGAAACACACCATTACCTTGAACTGATCTGGCGCCTGCGGGCCGAGTCTCTCCCGGCCGATTACCTGGCCATGGGCTTCGATAATTGCCAAGAAAGCGGACGTTTTGATAGATCCGATATGTACTTCGTCAGGGAACGGATTCTTCTCGATGTCAGATTTGTCTCCGGCGTTCGTCATAATGACTCCTAAGCCTTCCACCGCGCCTTCGCCGCCTTCTGCGCCAGCTCCTTCCGTTGCTCCGGCGTGAGATTCTTCCGGCTGTTCTTTCCGCCCTTCCGGCCGAGCGCGACGGCCGCAGGGTTCTTTCTCTTCGTTGCCATACACGCAAGTATACGCGATGCATAGCGCTGCGCTGCGAAAAAGCAATTGACACTCTCAGGCGCATTGAGCCATACTGATTCTGCCGATGCACAGCGCTGTGCATCGGCCCAGGAGACTAAATGAGACAACGGAATACAACGAAACTCGGTGCCGTGGCACCAGTCGAAGGCTCAAACGTGATAGCGATCGATGTATTGCTCAAGCAATGGTTGGCGAAACGCCGGCGTGAACTCCAGCGCGGGGGGCAGCGATGAAACGCAGCAAGAAGAGAGTCACACCGGCGGTTGCGGCTGTTCCGCCGACCGCTCAGCCGCTCCGCAGATTCGAGCCATCGATTACGGGGAAGTTCATCCGCCTGCTAGGGCGGGCGTCAAACGAGGAAATCAAATTTCTCGACGGCTTCATCGACAAGTGCAACAGTGGCACCGAAGCGGTGCCTCGCGTTGCGTTCAACTGCGGCGCCGGTAGCGTCGGCTTGGGCTTCCTCAACAGTTGGGAGGATTGGGACATGGAAAGCAAGGCGGCCGATCTCCTGAAGGAAGCGTATCTGCTGATTGCTGCAAGCCGGTCACGAGATCCGGTCGCACACGCCTTAACGGGGATCCTCGCCTACCACAAGGAACAGGGCGACACCATGGGCATAGATGACATGCTGTTCTTTATCGAGAATGCCGTCGAACAACAGGACGCGGAGATCGAAACTGCGCGTGAGATTCTGAAAGCGCGGCCGGAAGCACTTGCCAGTGACATCCGTGAAATCGTTGCGAAGCACCCCGAAATCATGGAGAGATGAAAGCGGCGGGCTTCGGAAAAAAGGGGGATGGGTAGCGAGCCCATCCCCAACGCGGTTTGTTGGCTTTGCGGCCCGAGTAAGGAGTTGCCCATGAACAGAGCAAAACTCGGGCCATACGTGCCACCGCAAACGCCGCGGCGAAGGAGGACGAACACGACTCGACTCCGCCGCGGGGCAAAGCCCTATTTACCGACGAACAGT